>Ga0307434_1000015_pt1 | contig 156679 bp, 191 predicted proteins | sample SalMarWE160220MG_FD_202156 | JGI IMG/M metagenome (GOLD analysis project Ga0307434, IMG submission 202156) | Salt marsh sediment microbial communities from the Plum Island Ecosystem LTER, Massachusetts, United States - WE1603-220 | ecosystem: Environmental > Aquatic > Marine > Intertidal zone... | reverse complement strand
TTTCTACGCCCTGCGTCGCCGAGAGCCAGCATGGCAACCACTTCTTTGTGAGGTCCCTTACATACTGCCAAGGCGAAGGTTCAACGAGTGACCAGGAGGCGCTGTCACTTGTCAATCAACAAACGCTCAGATGACCAGGAGGCGCTGTCACCTGGCCTATTAGCCTTTAGCTATTAGCATTTGGCTATTAGCGGCCAATGGCTAGCTGCTAGCCTCCACCTCCTTTTTGACCTTTCTAATCAGCCCGTTGATCAACTTGCCTACCAGATCGTACCCGCCATTGAGTCTTGCATATACCTCCTTTGAGAGATAGTGCAAGTCCTTTGCCAATAACAAGTGATATTTCGTCTCCTCAACCGAGCCTCTAGCGATTATAAGGAATTTTAAGAAATCCTTGTGCGAGTCTCGCCCCTTGCCCTCCGCTATGTTCGCTGGAACCGAGGAAGCTGAGCGACATAACTGGTCAATCAGGCGATATCTCTCTTCCGAAGGGAATGTCTTAGTCACAGTGTAGATCTCTAAGGTCAGTTCATGAGCCTTCTTCCAGGCCTTCAGGTCTTTAAAGCTACTCATTGTTCTTTCTGACTATTGGCCAACTGCTAATGACTGACAACTAGTCGCCAACGGCAAACTACTGTCTCTTTCAACCACCAGTCTACACTCGCTCAAGGCTCTTCTCGAGATCTCGATCTCAATCCCCCTTGCGAAAGAGCCAAAAAGAAGAGTCAAGGTTCCTTCTCCAGTATCCAATCCGCAATGCGGCGGCGGATACGGGCCAAGCGCTCACCAGAGAGCTCGCCACTCGCTCCCAGAAAAAGCTCGGCGTTCGCTACGGCTAATCGCCCTATCCTAATTACGCTCGACTGTTTGAGACCAGAAGCGGGAAAGTCAGCGTCTTCTTCCCTTATCACTTCATCAACCCCTGGGATCGCTTGCTCTAGCCGACTTGAAACCATCGCCACCAGCCAGTCTGGAAAATCTCCGGGCACCCGCGCGATCAGAAGGACTGGGCGTAGCTTGCCTTCTTCGAGGTCGACATGAGGGAGCCGAAGCAGGGCCAGCTTCCCTGGTTTCATCGCCAGCGTTCCTTGAGGTCAGCTTCGGTATACAGGAGCTCTTCTTCAAGCTCGCGCACAGCCTCGCCCAAGGAAAATACGCTCCATTTCAGGTCTTCTTCCCGAAGACGCCTCTCAAAAAGGTAGCTTGCGAAATCGTAAACTTGGGCTTTCATCTCCTCTGGCAACTCTTTCACGAGCTCCTCCAGTGGAACATGTACGGTCATTCTGGGCACCTCCATATAGAATTCTAGCACCTAGCGCAACGCCTTGCACCTCGCTGGTTAGCCACGGCTCCCTTCAGGTCAGGTTTGATCCTGCACATGGCGCCCATTGGGTTCGTAGAGGGCATTAGGTTCAAGGTTCACTGGGGACGTTGGGCTTAACTGCCAATTACCTCCGCCAATTCCTGAATTCGGGGGACACATACCTTATTTCCTCCGCTCCCGACCAGGCTTCCGCCTGCGAAGGAAGCGCCCAGTGATCGATTCGACCTCCTGAACGAACGCATCCTTAGTCCATGGTCAATGGTCCAAAGTCCGAAGTGCAAGGTCCGAAGTCTATAGTCCGTGGTCGGTAGTTCGTGGTTCTTAGCTCGTAGCCTGTGGCGCGTGGTTAATAGAGTTCGTAGCCCCGTGAAATAATCTGTTTTCCGTCATTGCACGGGGCAGGGGTTCATTGGGTTAAAGCTTTTAGCCATCAGCTCTCAGCTAAAGCCTGATTGCTGACTCCTTCTTATTATTGGCCAGGCTTGGACTCCCAGTCCAGCTCTTCTAATCCTTCCTACCACCCTAGCGTTTATTCGCATGGTTCTAGCCCCTAAAAGCTGCGTGGCAGCGGGCGGATCCTTACCCCGGTTTCGGAAGCAACTACAAAATGGCCTAACAATTGGCCCTCGTAACCCGCCAATAGATCGGAGACGACTCGAACCTTATTGGCCGCACTCTCGTCCCTCAAACGCAAAAGGACAACCCCTCGGTTGGGCAGCCGTCCTTGGAAGACTAGCTTCCCAAAGCCCTTGTCGTTGGAGATGATCACCCGTGCCTCCCGATTGGCCCAGTCACATACCTCAGGATACTTCAATCCCTGGCCGATCCTCCTGAACTGAGGTGACATCATGTCCCAAGGACCTAAGGTGACGGACGATGCTCTGACCAGCGCTTTCATCGACCAGGAACTTCATCTACCCGGCTCTCTCCAAGGGAAGAACTTCCTCCACTTCGAGAGCCTCAGCGGCATAAGCAAGGGCAGCTTGGATGTCCTCTTTGGTGAGGTGGGGGTATTCCCCGAGTATCTCTTCAGTGGATATCCCCTGGGAAAGCATCTTCAGGATCAACTCCACCGGCACCCTTGTGCCTTTGATTACCGGTTTGCCGACCATGATCTTAGGGTTTATCTCGATACGATCCAGAAGTCTCTCCTCCATCATCCCCCTCCTTGGTATATCTTTCGATAATACTCCTGATATTCGCCGGTGATGAAGACAGTCGGGAGTCTTGAGTCAATAGTCAGCAGTCTTGATAAGCCAGATACCATGCGATCGGCAACTCTTTGGGGCCTAATCTCGCCCTTTGACAACGTCGGGGACAAGCCCCCTTGGAATAACCGTTGCTCGTTGTATTGCACAGGGCGAGTCCGACGCTACCACAAGATGGATTGCACCGTTCGATTCATATACTCGTGATCACACTCTCAACCCAATCCTATATTCCCGTAATTTCCTGCGTCGCCAACACCCCGCCGGTTTAGGGTCAAGTCTTGTAATGCAACATTTGAAAGGAACTGCGCTGATGACATAAATGATGGCTTTCAGCCTTCAGCTATCAACAATCGGCTCTCAATTCCTTTCTCCTGATCAATATGCTTTACCACGGGGACGAATAGTCGCTATCTGGACCTCCTTCGCCTTCCTGTTGACACGATATACGATCCGAAACTTTCCCATCCGATACCTCCATAACTCCTTCAGGAGCCCGTGTAGCGGCTTGATATCATGGTGTTCCACATCAAATGGATCATCCCCAATTGCATCTAAGGCCTTATCTATCCGGTCTCGAGTCGGCCTATCCATCTTCCGATAGTACTTCGCTGCCTCTTTGGAGAGCTTAACCTGATACACTCTTCCTCAGCTCTTCCAAAGAGAGAGTGTCGCCCCGCTCCAGGTCCTTTAGCCCTCGCTTGATAGAAGCCACCATCTCCTCATCTTCGAGGAGTTCTTGAGTAGCTCCCCACTCGGCCAACCTTTCGGCCATTTTGATCAAGACCTCTACATCTTCATCAGATAATGAGTCAATCAGTATTCTAGCTCTCTCTTGTACAGCACTCATTTTGCCTCCTTTTGCATATATTCAAATACCTATGACTTTACCCTCTCCATGAACTCGACAACGGCCTTTGAGACCGTCTCTATCTCCTCCTCCGCAAGCTCGGGAAAAATCGGCAGCGACAAGACTTCCCGGGGAATTCGGGGAACACATACCTTATTTCCTCCGCTCCCGACCAGGCTTTCGCCTGCGAAGGAAGCGCCCAGTGATCGATTCGACCTCCTGAACGAACGCATCCTTAGTCCATGGTCAATGGTTCAAAGTCCATAAACAGTAGGTGGTAAGTGGTGAATAGTAAGTGGTCCATTGTTCTTAGTTCAGGGTTCGTAGCCCCGTGAAATAATCTATTTTCCGTCATTGCACGGGGCAGGGGTTCATTGGGTTAAAGCTTTTAGCCATCAGCTCTCAGCAATAGGCTAAGTGTTGACGACTGATTGCTACCTTGTCGTCAATCAAGCTCATTCACTCCCTGCCATATACCTTCTCATAGTATTCCTGATACTCTCCGGTGATCAAGACAGTCGGGAGTCCTGAGTCAATAGTCGTCAGTGAAAAAACCAGTCAATACTCGGCAGTCGACAGTCAAGAGTCAAGACTACAGCCAAAAACCAGTCAACAGCCGATAGTCAAAAACAACAAAAATCAACGGGTGTCTCAAAGTCATTGACATATTCCGCTCTCCCTTCCACCCTCTACAGTAATCTTATCGGTGGCAGGTGTCTCACTCACATTGGCACAGAGGGTAACACATACACGCGAGACGATCTCGGGGTGGTCTTGTAGTTCCCCAACCACCGGTGCAAGCTTTATTGCCTCTGGGCGCGTACCAAAAACTGTTGGGACTTTCATAGCTCTGGCTCACGTACCCGCTCGTGAACCATCCGATAGACCCTCCCACGCTCCCGCTTGCCGATCCCCCAAATCCTGACCTTCCTCTCCACTTCAACGATCTGGTAGATAATTCGATATTTGTTCTCGTAGAAGTGGAGTGATCGGTAGCCGGTTAGATCATAGCCCATCTTGTGGCCGCTCGGCCCGTGGAATACCCCCTTCTCAGTTATTCCATGGGCCAAGGATTGGCCCAGCTCTGGCTTCTCCTGCAATTTGCGGAATTGGACCTTGACCCGTTGCTGAATCGATGGATCAAGGTTCTCATAATCGGCCTTGACCAAGGGTTTGGCCCATACCAGTCGATACTCTCCTGGCTCGGGCATCTAGAGTGCAGCGAGGTCGATCTCTTCCTCTTTGCCGGGTGCGGTTCGACGGACCTCTAATTCTTTGGCCAGGATGGCATGATCCAAAAGTTCCTCCAGTTCATCGATCCTTCTCTTTAGGGCCTCGTAATCATCGATATCCAGGATCACCGCCCGAGGGGTAGCATTCTTGAATATGAACCAAGAATGCCTTTTAGCTTCATCCAGATACCTAGAGAGGTTCCTTCGCGCTTCTGTAGTGGATATGACGTGTTCTTTTGCAATCTCAATACCCATTAAATATCCCCCCTGAAACCTCAGTGCGCTTCCATTCTAGTGCTCAAACGGAGCAGTTTCAAGTACCTTAATCTGTTACTCTGTAGCCTAGTCATCGCCACTGGTTACTTCAAATCGGCTCCTCGCGCTCCCGCCAAGCTAAGGGGTGGAAAAGTATCTCCTTCTGACTGTCCTACAACGAAGGACCAAGAACCAACAACTAGGAATCAACTCTCCCTCAATTCCTTATCGATTCATACCCTTCAAGCCATCTCTCTATCTCGGCAATAAACTCAGGGAAGGAGTCCAAAGCATTTTTGTAGTGCCCGTATACTAGCTCCAGATTCAGACTCAGGTAGCCGTGGACAAGAATGTTGCGAAACCCTCCCAGGCCTCGTAGATTCTCATAGAGGCTCTTGCTGATTACCCGCTTCTCGTGAAGCTTCTCTAGAATCTGCTCGTACTCTTCCACAGGGGTTTGATATACCCCGGCCAAGATATGATTACCGATATCAAGGATCGTTGAAGCTCCTATCTCGAGGCCTCTCTCAGTGATCCACTGCGCGTCCGTGTCCTGCCGGTATTCCTCGAGCTTGATCCTTTCCTTCTCCTTGAGCTTGCTGAGCACCTCCTCCAACTTCTTAAGCCGCTCTAAAATACTTTCTTTCTTGAATACCATTCTCTGGCCCTCTCCTTGAGATAATCATTTTGTACCGCCCGTAAGTAAGCTGTGTCCTGGAACCTACGGATCGTGCCCATCTCAAAAGAATTTAGCACCTGCTCATCGCGGGAGTAGACGAGTCGACCTTGGGAGATAATCTCAAACTGCAAGGTGGGAGAAGCATCATTTAACAAGAGCAGATCGAACCGTTCCGTGCCCAAAGCCTCTCGAACTCCGAGCATAAGCTCTCGATAGGCTGAATAGAGCTCCTTTCCGCTGCAGTAAAGGAGGATGGCGATATCGACGTCTGAAGCGGCCCTGGCTTCATCATGAGCATAGGAGCCGAATAGATAGGCAAGGGCCACTCCCCTTCGCTGGAAGAGATCCTTGAGCCTCTCCAATGCCTCTTTAAGGTCCACTTGAAGGCCCGGTAAGATTCCTCCCGAAGGCCCTCGATAGAATTCGGTCGTTCCCATATCTGCTCCCTCTACTCGCTCCTCATCGCTCCTGCCCTTCCTCCAGAGGATAACTTCAGCCCTCGATAAACGCTCGAATCCCTTGGGCCACAAAAATTTGCTCCTTCTCCGTTAGCTCAGGAAATACAGGAAGGGAAAGCACCTCCTTGCTTGCTCTCTCAGATACGGGGAGGGCTCCCTCATTGTAACCTAATCCTTTGAAGCATTCCTGCAGATGAAGCGGTCGGTGGAAGGCTGACCGGGATTGGAGGACCGGCGACCGGGGACGGGAGACCGGTCTTCCGTCTTCGGTCTTCGGTCTCCCAGCCGGCGGAGTGGAGCGGACACAGCATTGGTCAGGCTCTCGCGCAGGGTCCTGTATTGGGCACCACTGCCGACGTATTGGCCGATGCGGTAGCGTTTGCTCAGATTCTCAACGCGAATGGCAATGTCGCTCATGATTCAACTTCCCCGGTAACGTGCAAGGCCTCTTCATAAACAGACGGACTCAGGCGAAACTTCCCCTGTGTCTGTAACGCGTTCAATTGCTCTCGCAGGCTGGTGACCAGTCCGGCACGTTTAGCCCAGATTAGGAGACCCACCGTTCCCAGGACCGCTAGACCCAGCCGTCGCGCAACTCGACGAGCATCCTTTTCATCTAGCAAAACCACCTCTGCTTGCTGTTCATGGCCTAGAGCAATCGCCTCTGCTTCTCCTTCATCCAATTCTATGCGGAGTAGAGATACTAAACGCTCATCTTTCACCGCGCATACCGTGATCCATGAAGCGGACGCAACCTCCGCCGCCCCAGGTTGTCCTCTCCCTGTTTCCACAACTTCACGCCAAACGGCCTGAGGAATGAGAATGCCCTCTGGGAATCGGTGGAATAACAACTCAAGTTGTCCGATCGTACTCAGGGCGATGAAGACAGACGAATTCGCCACTGCGTTCAACCGAGAGCCTCCAATGTCCTCAGGTCTTCTTTCAGTTCCTCCACGTCATAGCGGCGGACAATCCCTTCATCGCCCAATAAAACGTGGAACTTCCATTTGCTCATCCCGGCCAACTCGCGAGCCTTGCCGAAGGGCAGCAGGCCTTTTTGATACAATCGCACCGCCAGTTCTTGGCGCAATCGAGCCAATTTCTCCTCGGGCGGTACCCGAAGAGCCTCGGCCAGTTCATCAGAGATTTCTAGGACCATCTTACCCATCGCTTGCACCTCCTATTGAGAGCACGTGCTTTACCTGAGGAAAGCACACCACGCTGATACAATGCCAACGCTAATTCCTTCCGCAATTCCCCCTCCACTTCCTTAGGAGGCAAACGGAGTGCGTCTACAATATCCTCAGATATCTCAAGCATAAGCTTAGCCACTTTCTCTCACCTCCTCGTTTCATTATACATACATTGCAGAATCGAAGCCTCGACCGCTTGCACCTCGTGCACTAGGTGAATTGCGGAGTGTCCGATTTCGAATCGTGAATTGCGGATTGCGAAGGGCGAATTTCGTATTGCAACCCCAAACCTACAAACCACTAAGTCGGTCATGAGGAGCTCCAATTGCGGAGTGCGAATTTCGGAATTGCGAATTGGAAATCAACTGCGATGCCCCTTAGCCGTTGTAGGAACTACAAATTCAAAATCCGCGTTTCGCAATTGTAAATTCCCTTTCACCATATCGTCTCGATCTCACTGGACTCTCGCAAGATCTCGTCCTTGGTAATGAGTTTTGCACTATAGTAATAGGCTGTTGCTCCAATAATTCGATCGTGGATTTCCCATTCCTCCGGCAACTTCAGCATAATTTGTAAGATCGGGAAGTCAAAGGGAACTATAATGAACCCATCTCCCTGCTGAACGCGCTCTAAAACCTCGTCAATAGTAACCTTGATCTTCTTCCTTTGGGCAATATGGGTGATCTCCGCTAAGATGATGGTAGGAACAAGCACTTCTGCTTCAGCTCTTTCTGCCTCTTCAAGAATTTGATCAGTTTTCTGTGACAGTCTATTATCCTCTGTAATAAACCAAATGAGAGCATGAGCATCAACGACGTAGGTGTCCACTCCTACTCCTTACCCTCAAGCTCATAGACTTCCCTGAACACAGCCCTCTTAGCCTCTTCAATCTCCTCTTCGGTCACCTCAACACCCTTCCACAGCCCCTTCAGTTTTATTCTCCCTCTGCTGCCTCCCACCTGATGGATAAGAGTCCTCTTCAACTGTTCTAATTCCTGTTGGATGGCCGCCATCCGAGCTACTACATACGAGTTTGTCTTTACTTTCATGAGAAACCTCCTTAAGCTACAACTAGCCAGCCTTCAATGCCCCGAGTAAGATAAACTCCGTGAAAAGTCGATTTGGCCGGATGTTACTCTGTTGCCTCAAACCGCCGGCTTCAAAGTCGTTGTCGTCGAGTTCCACGGCATACCTATCTCTAATGCGACAACTGGTTATCTGGCAGAGAATCCTGTCATCGCCTTCCAACTCGGCGAGAACAAGCGCAGGGCGCCGTTTAGCCTGGGTTAAATCTGAGAAAGGAAAGGGGACCACAATGACATCACCTTTTACAAATCTTGCCAAGCTACGTCCTCCTCTGGGCACAACCAGTCTTTTCTCAAGGCGGACTCGCTGAGAAGAGCCGTTTCCAGATGCTCCTTTACCGTCTTGTTCTTCAGGAAGCGAATGAAATCGAGAACCTCTTGGACGAAGGTTGGAGACAAGTTCTCCAGCTCGCGGACGAACATCTCCTTCCTGTCTTTATTCATCATGCTCCACCTCCTGTTTCTTATCTCGGCTTACTCGCACCGCTGCTTGCAACCGGTGGAACGAGGAAGCAACAGAGCTAGATATAACCTCCCGCAGGGTCTTGTATTGGGCACCACTGCCGACATATTGGCCGATGCGGTAGCGCTTGCTGAGGTGTTCGACTTTAATTGCTGTGTCGGTCATGATTCGACCTCCTGGTGGGAGACTGAAGACCGAGGACCGGGGGCTGCAGACGGAGGACTGGCGACCGAAGACCGGGAGTTCTGTCCCCTGTCTCTTGTCTTCTGTCCTCCACTCAGCGAACGGCGGAATGCCTGCAGCTTGACGAAAAGCTGATGTCCTGATTCCCTTATTTCCATAAGTGTATTACTGGCTAGATAGCCTCGCTGTTCTATAATGTCGAAACAGGCTATCGTTTCTAAGTAGGACCTCAGTGCCAATCCCAGAAAACGTTTCTGTTCTGCATTGCTCTGTCCTGTTGACCCTTCTGCGATGTTCAGCACCACAGAAGTTGCTGCTCGTTCCAGTTGCGATCGCAGATTAAAGCGCTCCGCCTCTGGCAGTCTTCCACTCAACTCGTACACGGTATCCACATACTCCAATGCCAACTTGTACACTTTTAGCTGCTGGAACTTGTACGTCATTGTGTTCGCCATCCTCCGTCTCCGGTCATCCGTCTTCGGTCCTCAGCATAACCAATTCGCAATTCAAATTTCGCTATTATGGAGTATCGACGAAACTTGTATCCGCGTTCCCGGTAGGTCGACAACCTGCCTCGCAAGCCACTTCATGCCCCATCCGAGATCTCCAAAGTTTGCTGCAATCGAGTGCGCCATTGTCGCATGATCTCCAGTGCTTGTATGGCGTCCTCTTTAGAAGCCGTTTCACCCGGATAACGAAACGCCGTGGCGTAAAGCGATACCTTCCTTAGGGAATCGCTCCAAGTTGCCCACTCAGGATAGGTCGGGCGAAGCAACCCAGCCAGGATCGCTAGATCGTGGGTCTTGGAGAAGGGAATACCCTCCTTCTGAAGCACTGCTTTCAAATACTTCTCAACAGCCTGTTGGGCGTGAAAACAAACGGCATCCCAGTTGGGGCCGTCCGTTACGCAAGCCTCTCTCTCGGCTGTCCGGGCATCTCCCTCTGCTTTCTCGATCCACTCACGAACGAGCTCGTTCATATAGGACCTTCCCTTTCTCCAGTATCTCCCTGAGGAAGAAATCACCCAGTTCGATTCGCCGCCGTACATCAGTCGGACGCCGCACCAGAAGATCCAATGGGAAAGGGCTCTTCACGGAGCTGCAGATCTCATAGGCTTGCTCTACCGGCCGGCCTTCAAACTCCGCCACCACCAGAAGATCCACATCGCTATCAGAGGTTGGATTGCCATAGGCGTGAGACCCAAAGAGGATGATCCGATCGGGATGGAATCGCTCGGCAATCTTACGAGCATACCTCTGTATGTCCATAATAGAGATCGACCTTACTTCCCTCATCGAGTACGCCTCCTTAGGTGACGCTTCTTGCTTAGGGTTTCGGTACAGATGGCGGTGTCGGTCATGGTTTTTGGGTTTCAGGTGTTGGGTCTTGGGTTTTGGGCAAGCTTGACTTCGTACGAGACTTGAGAGATCGTATGAGGCCGTTGATCATTCTGCCCACTTGATCGTTCGGCCGGATGACCTTACAGTCTACCTTCCCCTCAATCGAGCGGATAGTCAAGGCATCCACAGTCGGATCATATCTGAGCTTTGTGTTCCCCTTCGCCTCTAGATGTTCGCTCAATCCGGACGATACATTTGGGATAATCAATGCTGAGTCTGTAGTCCTTCAAAAGCGAGGCTCCGACCAACGTATCTGGAGAGGCCGTGAGGATGAGATCCACCTCCTGCTCGCGCTCGTCAAATACGATATTTCCCTGGAACACATCCTTGACGATAACCTCACCATTGGCCAGCTCATACGGCTCTGCAAATTCGAACGTCATTCCCAGCTGGTCAATCCATTGCTCAGCCAAGCAGAGGCATCCACTAAAGCCGGTATCTACGACCGCCGAAATCCTTGTAACAACATCTCCCCGCTTGAGCCCGATCTCCACTACAGGCTCCAGGACCTCGTTCACATACCCCTCGATCATGTCCGCTTCAGCTTATGCGCGGCCTTGTAGCCGATACGGATCAAGTAGAAGGCCTTGTCAGGCTGAACGGCCCGCGCTCGGCGTAGTGCCTCCTGCGGGGTCTTCCCCACGAAGTAGCCCCCGCTGTCTACCTCAATCATCACATAATCCCCGTGATGCTGGGCCTCCAACTCGCCGCGGATCTCCTCATAGCGGGTCCAGCCTAAGCGGTCCAGCTCCTTAGTGGAATGTGGGGTCTTCTCCCGCTTGAGCCGCTCAAGCCTTTCTTGCACCGTCACCAGATGTCCTCCTCCCAAGTGATCTTACGATTTTCCCTGGCGATGGAAAGGAACTGCAGGTATTCCTTTCGGGTCTTGCGGCCTTTGCCCTTGCCCCGTGAAATAATGCCCATCTTAAGTATTTCACAGGGTGAACAATATTGGTTGGGATGGATGCAGCGGCTCTGCAAAGCTGATCTGTTAGCCGAAAGCGCTCCTCGCCTGGAAAGTGCCGAGTTATTTCGTATACCCTCAACACCAGACGGTGGGCAACCTGCCAGACCTCCAAATCCTTAAAGCTTTCAACTTCGTTTCTATCTCTCATGATTTCCTTCATCCCTAACACCCAGTACCTAATACCCCTCCTTAGGCTGCCGCCTTCTCCGGTAGGTGAATAGAAACCTCTCCCAAAGCGGGTATTGGTAATCCCTTCGCAATGCTAAATAACACCCAGTCCTCAATTGCGTCGGCCAGGTTGCGTCGACATTTTTCCAGGGTCTTACCCGTCGCCCAGATCCCGGCTAGCGCTGGCGCTTCGCCGTAGAATGGTTCTACATCTTCGATGATCTCATAATGGGCGCGTTCCAGTGCGATCTGAATGTACTGCAACAACATGCTACCACCTCCTCAGTTCATCTTCCCGCAGATTTGGGCGACTTTCCAATTCTCTTCTATCCATCACAATCTTATCCAATCCGCAATTCCAATTTCCTAATTTGCATTCCGCAATCAAACCACATCGGCAAAGGTTACAAGTGGCAGATTGGGACATCAAGCTTCGCTTGCTTGAGCTACGTCCTCCAAGAAATCGGCAAAGGCCAACAGCTCAGCCCGCAGCCGCGGCCACAATTCAGGCAGAGAAGAAACTAACGGGTCCATCTTCTCGGGAACCAGATTGAATGTATAAATGTTACGCAACAGATGCCGAAATCGTCGCAACTCATCGAGCATCGAGGCGCTCTCACCACTGATGAGGGCCGGCCGCTCTTGTATGTCCTTGGTCATCCGTTGAAGCAAATCCTGATGCCAGGTTTCGCCAGTCGCCAGATCAAGATCACGGTCTACGTGTCTGACAATGAGTTCAAACAAACGCTCAACCCAGGAATAGAAGCCATGGAGGTTCAAGGCCACAGAATCCAGGTACACATCTTGTTGATCGGGTGAACGTTGACCGCCCTCCCAGGATTGGAGTACACGCTGGATCAGTCGCTCCAGATCAGGCACTTGGCCTTGGATGCGTTCGGCCAACTCCCGGCAGACCGTGTTCACAGCTCTATTCCGTACCGTTCAATAGCCCGTCGCAGAGACTCACCAGCCGCTTCGATCTCAATTAAGTCTACTGGTCGATCGCTGATGATTTCCTCCACCATTCTCCACGCTTGCCAATAGTCCTTGGGAGCCAAGCCTTCGACGGCCAGATCCACGTCGGAGTCAGGTATAAACCAAGCCGCATGAGCCAACGACCCGAAGACCACCACCCGGCGGACCGCAAAGCGGGATTTCAGCATAGCAGCCGCCTTGCGCACGCACGCCAGTAGCTGCTTGCGCGTCTCCTCTACTTCGGGTTTCACCTCAACGGGTTCTGATCGACGCGAGGCTGCCTCCACATAATGCTTCCATCCTTCTCGGGTCAATTCTAAGGCAGTTGGCATAGTTCCCTCCTCCACATCTCCTCAACCTCATCCGCTGAGATCCACAGTTCTGATTCCCAAATTTGAATTTCGCATTCCGCAATTAAACAATATCGACAAAATAGCCTTCTATCCTCCGTCGCCCGTCTCCGGTCCGTAAATGACCTGCAATGCAAACTCCCTGGCCTCTTTCCAACACTCAAGCTCCTCAAATCTCTTTACCGTCGCCACCACAAGCTCCTTTGTGGATAACCAACACAACTAATTCAACCAAGGAACTAAACTACACAATATCCGCAAAGTACCGCTCTGTCTTGCGGAAATATGCCAGCCCGATGAGGAACATGAGTGTGGCTATCCCCAATGAGATCCCGAGATTTCCCCATGCAAACGGTTTTCCCAAGATTGCCGAGCGATAGGCATCGACGATGCCGGCCATGGGATTCAGGGCAATGAGCCAACGCCAGCGCTCCGGAATGATCGTAACCGGGTAGATCACCGGCGTCAGGAACATCCAGATCTGGACAAGGAATGGAAGAGCGTACCGAAAATCGCACCGCGTCGTCATAGACCATCGCTTGGATGCCGCTCTGACGGCTCATAGCTACACCACTATATGGCGAAAAGGGAATAGATCCCCTCCAAGCCATGCTCTTCCTCTCCCTCAGCACCTGAGAAGCGAAGCGTAACTGCTTCGCTCTAGCGCTTACGCGCCGCTTGCAGCCATCACATAAGTGGCCGCTTTACTTCTCGCCGTTACCTTCTTCTTATGTCTACGCTTCCAATGCTTCCTACAATTGATCCGTTCCAGGTCCTCTGCTTCCAGGTTATTCATTCTGATCGCACTTTGCTGCCGGCGTTGTTGTTCTCTACGGATGATCCGCTGGGCTCCAGCTGAAGCTGGCTGAGCCATCCGGCGAGTGCCTTCCCCCACCTGCAAGAGCATCACCCATGACTTGTAATTCTTGAGAAGGTCGTCCCATTCAGTAGTAGGATCATGCAGGATCCCCCAGGCGTCCTCATAGGGTCGCCGGTAGATAAGTTGATCCGGGTAAGTTATCCACGTTCGACTAGCCATTTTCTCCTTCCACCTCACTCATTGGATCACCTGCGGCGGACACAGGTTCTGCCGCTACCGCTACCACATCACTAAGCATCTCACCTTGTAACCCCAAGGGTCCCACAGTAGCCTCCACTTTGCCCCTACGGTCCACTAGCCATTTGTCTTTCTACCCATTGCACGACTTTTTCAGCGATGGATACTGCCCTTTCGTACTCTTCCTGCGTGACTGGCTCCGCCAGGCCGGGATAACGGCTTTCAATTGCATAGTCCGATAAGATCCCAGCCCGCTTTACATCCTCCGGAACTTTCCGGCCAGCCCCCTCCACCAGCGTGAGAAGGTCTGTTAGATCGTGGGTATAAGGAAAGCACAAATCCAAGTGGATCAAAAAAGCCTTGATTGCCTTCTCGGCCGCTTGCTGGGCATCGAAGCAGAGGTCCTCCAGATAGACATCCGGCAGCCTGTTCCTGGCTAGCACCAGGTTGCTTTTGGCCCTGTTCATCCATTCCCGGGGATCATCTGGTGGATATCGTTTCGGAGTCACGTTCATAAACGACCTTCCCTTCCTGCATGGCTGGCTTTATGACTAAGGAATGAGAGTTTCGGTAGCGTTTGATATCCTCCGGGGTTACCACGACTACATCCACGGCTTGCCCTACCCCGAAGAGATTCATGTAAATCTTCTGGGCCAGCCTTCGCCGATGGGCTCCCGCCTTCACCACTAGCAGATCCAGATCGCTTCCTGGTCCCATCTCTCCTCGGGCAGCCGACCCAAACAGGATGATCCGCTCCGGCTGGGCGACCTCGACGATCCGCGCAATGACCTCGGAGAGCCGCTGGGAAGCGGCCTGAGCTAGCCAAGCCTTCTTTGGATCAGGATCCCCTCCGATGGCTTCCCCTTTAGGCCAGTCCATGGAGAGTTCCGGACCATCGACGTGCAATACCGGTACATCATCGTGGCTCGTAGTTCGTGGTTCGTGGTTTGTAGTGCGTAGCGTTCCCCTTTCGGGCTTCCCTAAGTCAACGACATCGATTCCCTGTTCTAAACACGTCAGCCGGCACACGTCCACTAAGTCGTTTCCCGAATCGCCCTCCACGCGCACTTTTGTATAGCCTCTCTTCAGAACAGCGCTTAAAAGGCGCTGGGACCGCTGACGCGTCTGTCGATAGAGGCGCATGGAACTTTGAAGGTATTGCCGGGTAAGTCGTGCCTTTTTTGCAAAACCCCGAGGAGTAACCAGGTATCGCCAGCGCCAGCGACCGATGCGTTTGACCTTGACGTATCCTTTGCTCACCAGGCGCTTTAGTAACCAGTTGACAGTCCCTACCGCCACCCCGAGGCGCGTGGCAAGATCAGCTTGGCGGGCTTCCGGATTCTCCACCAGCGCCTCGAGGATCTCGAGCTCTCGCAATCTCTCTGAATTTTCTTTTTGTCCCATGTCAAGTTACCATTCACCTGTCGAATTCAACAATTGAATTATAGCGCAAAGGAATGCTCTTGTCAAGCTTGAGGAATGTAAGCGCCAGGATTAAGACTCAGTCTAGAGGGCTCCTCGCTGTTTCACGTGCTAGTTCGAACAGTCGACTGATAATCCTAAGCGCAAAGACCAAAAAAACCAGCATGAACTACTCGCTGGGATAGCGACTCGCCGGGATGTCTTAGCCGGGTGTGGATTTTTCTTAGGTGCATAGGTTTATTGGTTGGTAGTCAGTGGTGCGTGGTTTATAGGGTTGGAAAGGCAGTCGGGCCTCGAGAAACGGTAACGAGCGATGAGTAACAGAGAACCAGTCGAGAGTTGTCAGTCATGAGTCGGAATCCTTATTGGTGACTGGTTCGTGGTTTGTAGGTCATCGTTCATAGTTCCTGGTGCGTAGTTTAAGGTGTCAATGCCATATTTGCTAACGCACTCTCACGTGTACTCGTAAAGGGGCACCCTACCTGCCGGGCGGGGCGCTGTTCGCAGTAATGTCTCAATTCCACGGACCGTCTCCGGCTTTAGGAGCACATCCCCACACACTGAGCAAATCTCTGCCGGAACGTGATCAATAACAATTACCTGCCACTGATAGCGCACGGTATGCACAATCTTCCGCTCCTCATACTCTCCAGGGCACCCTTCAATGCTACATTTCATCTCTATTGCCCCTTTGGATCGGTGTTATCCACTTTGGCGGTGATCAATACAGTCGAGAGTCAATAGTCGACAGTCTTGATGATCCAAGTACCACTCGATCGTCTGTTTCAGCCCTTCTTCAAAATCACGCTTGGATTCCCAATCCAGTTCGCTCCGAGCCGTGTGCGGGATCGGCGAACAAGGGCTCAGACTCTTGCGCTTTCCGATAGCGCCTCTTCCAAAGTAACCCTGCCCTCCTTTAGAGCCTTGATAGTTCGAACGAGGTGAAGCTCAAACATCATTTCATCACCCTCGAACTCCACCCTAACCCTCTCCTCCAGCTGAGCAAATTGATGCGCAGAAAGGCCGCTTTCCCTTTTAGCCTCCTCCAGATCGAATATCTCCATTCTTTCACCTCCTTATTTCTAAGCCTCGGGAGGGGCCAGGATCTCGATCGTCCGGAACCCGTGTTTAGCACTGACATAGTTTACCAAAAGCCGCGTGCTGCGCTTGACCAGATGTTGAAAGTTCCAGCTGACCAAGATATCCGCATCGCCCAACACAGCTGCGGCGATATGAAGAGCATCTGAAAAATACCTCGATGGCACGACCCTTTCCTCAACATAATCCTCAGCCAAGGTTCTCATTTGGTCAGTGATGGCAAGGATTGTAAAACTCTTTGTAAGTTCAACCAACTTTTGCCTTAGATTGGAGCGTGCCCGATTGAGTTCCTCAACCGTCAGCTCGGAACAGAGCTTCTTGTGTTGATCCAAAATTTGCCAGAAATTTCTTGTCATCTGCATACGCTCGGGTGTCCTTCCATCGTAATATGCGCTAAAAACCGATGTATCTAGATAGAGCTTCATCCCCTTCTCTCCTTGTCGCCCTCCATAGACTTTTTGATAGTATTCTTGATACTTTCCCGTGATCACACTCCCTTGACGTATCAGGCCCTCTTTACTCCCGGAGCTCCTTCAACCTTTCCATCTTCACTAGGAAAAAGGACGATCCCACCGGTTGACATCCGATCGAGGTTCCCTTTCAGTCTTTCGTACTCTTCCAGCGTATAAAGATGAGGTTCCAAACGGGGAACGTTTAAGACCTTCTTTGCTATGGTATATGCGTCAGCGCGGGGCTTCCCTTGGTGGATGATAAGTAGATCTACGTCGCTTCTCACGGTGTAGTTTCCCTTGGCATAGGAGCCAAAGAGGATGACTCGCACAAGCGGGAGTTTAGCCTCGAGTTCCTTGAGCTGCTTTGAGAGGATCTGAAGGAGCTTGGTTCTATCGATCTTCGGATAGAAGACCCGTACAGAACTCGATGATCTCTTGTGCATAGGAGATAAGCCTCCTTGCCTCCTCCAAAGTGTACCGGGTTCTGGGAGAGCCGGATGGATGGGCGTTTGGATATCGCGTGGGGATGTAGGCCTTGTCAAGCTCCAGCGCGCCGTTCATGAGGTCTTCTGAAACGGGATAGTGCTTGGAAAGCTCCATGAGGAGATCGGCCACGGAATGCCCCCACGCCTCGGCCCCCATGCGCTGGAAGACCGCCTTGATTGCCTTCTCCGCTGCCTGCTGCGCGGAGAAGCAGGCCCAGTTATAGAAACCACCCTTCACATCGCTTTTGGCGTGCTCAAGGTCTCCCTGCGCTGTGTCCATCCAGTCTGCACTTCGCTCCATTTTGGCTCACCTTCGTTGCTTTACTCTATCTTGTCCGCGTGCATTGTACAACCTGTTGTGTATCCCCAAGAAAGCCATGCCCTTTCCCTGGCTTCATCATAAACCACTAACCCATGCCTTTCCCTGGTTTCCTAAGAGAGTAAAAGGGGACTGCGGTCCAAGTCGGCAAGCTGAAGTTGAGCTTGCATGTGCGGGAGTATCTCTTGGCGGGTTACCCACACCTAATAGAGAAGAGTCCTTAAGAAAGGGCGCGGAACAGGCTCAGGCCGCCCAGGATGAGCACGACGGCTCCAATGACAAGGGTGAAGCTTCGTTCTGGAAGGCGCTTCACTGTGAGGGCAGCCAAGGGGACTGAAAGGACCGCGCCCAAGAGCAGGGGCGGGGCGAGCACCCACGAGATCCCGGGTTGAAGGGCAAGGAAGGTTATAACTCCCACCGCACAGGTGAGGCCCTCGGCAAGGCTGGTAATCCCAATGGCACTCTTGGCTCCCACCCCGGAGACGATCTGGCCGGCGGTCACAAGCGGGCCATAGCCACCACCAGAGATTCCTTTGTTGAATGAAGCGACCGCTCCGATCCCCACAAGCCGCCCCCAGGAGAAAGAGAGGCCCCCTTTCCTTTTTAAAAGGATGAGAAAGCCCATCACCAGCACAACCGCCGCGATATAGAGTTTGACCGTTCTTGTAGGTAGGCTCACCGCGAGAAACACAGCCGCCACCGCACCGATGACGCTCATTGCACTAAGGACAAGGGCAACCTTGAGGTCCTTGGAGCCTCGCCTGAAGTTCACGTTTCCCACCCCGTGGTGCAGCCCTGCGGCAAGCAGGCCGGTTATAAGCTCGGAAAGCAAGATGGCTGGGACTACCTGAAGCGGAGAATAACCGAGTAAGAGTAGGATCGGTGTGAGGCTGGTGCCGTACCCCATCCCCAGGGTGGAATCCACATACTCTGCTGCCAATGCCAACGGTGTAAGATACCAGGCAAACACTGCCTCTCCCTTCTTATGTACTCCAAAAAGAGTACATTCATCATACCGCCCACGAGGCCTCCTGTCAACCCTAATGGAAAGGTTGCCTTACTATTCGAAGTGAGGTATACTACAAAAAGAGTATGAGTAGCGATCGGGTAACACTTAAGATTCCACGGCCGCTCTACGAGCGGTTGGGTCAGGTGATCGAAGGGACGGGCTTTCGCTCGGTCAACGAATTCGTGGTATATGTGCTGCGCGATATCATGGCCGAGACCGACGAAACACCCACTGCTCTCACGCCCCGTGAGGTGGAGCTACTTCGCGAACGCCTGCGTAACCTCGGTTACCTGTAAACCACACTCTAGGGAGGACAGCATGCAGCAAGGATTCGTGCTTTGGTTCACTGGGCTTTCCGCTTCCGGCAAGACAACGCTTGCCAAGTCCGTCGAAGAGGAATTGCGAAGACGCGGGTTTTCCTACGCGCAGCGGCTCGATGGTGACGTGGTGCGCCAAGACCTCACCCGCGATTTGGGCTTCTCCAAGGAGGATCGCGATGAGAACATCCATCGCGTTACATTTGTTGCGGAGCTCCTTTCCAAGAATGGAGTAGCTACGACCTGTTCGTTTATCTCTCCTTATCGGAAGGCACGCGCGAACGCTCGTGCTCGCTGTCACAATTTCATCGAGGTATACACATATTGCCCGTTGGAGACGCTGATAGAGCGCGATCCTAAGGGTCTTTACGCGAAAGCCCTTGCCGGAGAGATCACGGGATTCACTGGTATTGACGACCCCTATGAGGAACCAGAAAACCCGGATATCATCGTACATACGGACAAGGAGACCGTGGCGGAGTCAACGGAGGTGATCCTCCGCCACCTGGAGCAGCAGGGGCTCATCCCGCCAGCACGACGGAGCGCCAAAGCAGCGCAAGCCTCAAGGAGGGAGGCAGTATGATCGCTCCCCACGGTAATACGCTAGTGCAGTTGATCTTAAAGGGAAAAGAACGAGACGAGTGGCTGAGAAGAGTGCAGGAACTTCCAGCGATACCTCTTTCTCCTTTTGCCCTGTCCGAGCTTGACAATATCGCCTGTGGCCTCTATAGCCCGCTTGACGGTTTTATGACCTTTGAGGCTTACCAGAGCGTCATTGAACAGATGCGCCTTCCTGACGGAACCGTATGGCCAATTCCGATCGTCCTTCCGGTCGAAGGTGATCTTGCTCGTAGCCTCGGCGTAGGTGAGTGGGTCGCCTTGCAAGGGGCGGAGGGTCACTGCTTCGGTGTGATGAAGGTCGAGGATATCTTCGCGCGTGCCACAGACCGTGAAGCCCAAGCCGTCTATAGGACAACCGACAAGGGCCATCCCGGGGTGGCTCGACTCTACAACCAACCGCAGAGCCTGGTCGGCGGCGAGATTCGTCTTCTTTCCCGCGCTCCGGTCAGCATCGCGGCAGACTACCACTTTGACCCGATCAAGACACGAGAGCTGTTCCAGGACAAGGGTTGGAAGACAATCGTCGCCTTTCAGACGCGCAACCCCATCCACCGTGCTCACGAGTACCTGCAAAAGTGCGCGCTTGAAATGGTGGACGGCCTGTTCATCAACCCCCTGATCGGAGCGACCAAGGAAGGAGACATCCCTGCTGCGGTGCGCATGGACTGCTACCACGCGCTAGTAGAAAACTACTTCCCACGGGAGCGGGTGCTCCTGTGTACCTTCCCTGCCCCTATGCGTTATGCCGGACCGCGGGAGGCGATCTTCCATGCCATCTGCCGGTTAAACTATGGCTGCACACACATCATCATCGGCCGTGACCACGCTGGTGTGGGCGACTACTACGGCACCTACGCAGCGCAGGAGATCTTCGAGCGCTTCTCCCAGCAGGAGCTCGGCATCATTTCATTGAAGTTTGAGCACGCTTTCTATTGCCAAAAGTGTGGCCAGATGGCGACGAGCAAGACCTGCCCTCACGCTAACAAAGAGCACCTATTCCTCTCCGGTACCAAGGTGCGAGCGCTGCTTAGGGAAGGAAAAGACCTTCCCACTGAGTTCACCCGCCCAGAGGTGGCAAGGATCTTGGTAAAGGCGATGAGAACCAAGTGAAAAGCTCCCCCCAGGTGGCCTTGACTGTGCTAAAAAATTGAGCAAGTTGGTTTTGCATGAGTGGTGGGTCGAGGGTAGTCCTTTGTTTGTCCCTGTTGCACTATAGTGTGGCTGAGAATATAATCCGGTATGTAGTCAGCGAGAGCATTGGCTGTTCAGCTACGCAAACTCACTCCCTGGGAGGTTTGAGAGGAATGAAGATCACGTTGACCGCGATTAAGGCCGACATTGGAAGTATCGGCGGGCACATCACCCCGAGCAAGGAGCTCCTTGCGAGGGTGAAAGAGGTTATTGCAGAGAGAGGCAAGGGCCTGATCTTCGATCACTTCATCGGCCACACCGGGGACGACATAGCCATCCTCCTTACCCACGAGCAGGGGACGGGGAGAGAAGAGGTCCATCGCCTGGCGTGGGAGGCATTTCAGGCTGGGACGAAGGTCGCCAGGGAACAGGGGCTGTACGGTGCGGGGCAGGATCTGCTCAAGGACGCCTTCTCTGGGAACGTGCGCGGGTTGGGGCCAGGGGTCGCTGAGATGACCTTCGAGGAGCGGACAAACGAGCCTTTCCTCCTGTTTGCTGCCGATAAGACCGAACCGGGCGCCTACAACCTTCCGCTCTACCTGGCGTTCGTCGACCCGATGTACAACGCTGGCCTGATCCTCTCCCCAGCGGTGGGAAAAGGGTTCACTTTCGTTGTGATGGATGTTGCGCACACGGAAGGGGACCGGGTGATCGAGCTTAACACCCCAGAGGAGGCCTATGACCTCGCGGCGCTTTTGCGCGACAACGGGCGCTTTGTGGTGGAGGCGATCCGCTCCCGCGCCGACGGGGAGCAGGCCGTTGCCTGCAGCACCACACGGCTGCGCAACATCGCCGGCAAATACGTGGGCAAGGACGATCCGATCATGCTCGTCCGCACCCAGAAGAATTTCCCAGCAACCGGGGAGGTCCTCGCCCCGTTCGAGATCGGGCACCTCGTCGCCGGGTTTATGCGCGGAAGCCATACCGGCCCGTTGATGCCCGTGAAGGCGAGGACCGGCATCTCCTTCTTCGACGGCCCACCGATCGTCTCTTGTCTTGCCTTTTGTGTACACGAGGGGAGGCTGACCGAGTCGGTCGACGCGTTCGACCACCCGTATTGGGATTGGATCAGAAACAGGGTCGCGGAGAAGGCACACGACATCCGAGCACAGGGGTTCTCCGGGCCGGCTATGCTCCCCTACGCCGACCTCGAGTACGGGGGGATCACGCAGAGGATGGAGAAGCTGGAGGGGCGTTTTCACGTACGCGATTGAGCCCCAGGAGGAAGTCAGGATTGAACGAGGAAGTGCTCGAAAACAGGATCTTAAAGGTCCTGTTCAGCAAAGAGGCGATTCGGGTTCGGGCAAAGGATCTTGGGCAGAGGATCTCGCACAACTACGGTGCAGGCGGGCTGGCCCGCGATGTCCACGGGCGTCCGCTCGTCCTGATCTGTGTCTTGCGCGGAGCGCTGCTCTTCATGGCCGATTTGGTGCGCCAGATCCCAACTGAGGTCGAGTATGATTTCATCTGTGTGGCCTCTTATCAGAATGGGACCTCCCCAGGGGCGGTTCGTCTGATCAAGGACCTGGAGCGACCGATCCAAGGCCGTGACGTGTTGATCGTGGAGGATATCATCGACACCGGCCACACGATCGACTACTTAAAGCGCAGTTTCTTAGCTCGTGGGCCTGCATCGACCAGGATCTGTACCCTTATTGACAAGGTAGCCCGCCGCGAGAGGCCGGTCGATATCGATTACACCGGGTTTGTACTTAAGCAGGATGAATTTATCGTCGGCTACGGGATGGATTACGGGGAGCTTTATCGCAACCTCCCCTATATCGGCGTGTTAAAACCTGAGTACATCCAGTAAAGAACTCCGCAGCAAGCTAAAGGTCAACGGAGTTGGTCCTTATGCTGCAGTTTGATGTAGAGATTTGCCGCATTGGAGGTAACCTGGGGGGTGTAGTAGATTCTGAACGGACCTACTACACCCCCCAAGCACACCTGTCTGCCCTGGTGACGCACAGGCAGGCAAGACCCGATGCTACAAAAGCGAGGTAGCGTCGGGCTTTATGCCCGACGTCCCGGAGTTCGCCTGCCTGTGCCGGAACGGCAGACAGGTCCCCGCCGGTGAGGAGCGTGCCCTTGTGAGAACCCATGTAGTCAGTACGAACAACAACCAAATTCGCCTGCGGCGAATTCCCGCTTTCCTCCCAGAAGCAAGCTTTAAGGTATAAAGCGGAGGCTTTTTATGAACACCCCTTTCTACACCCTGGGAATCGAGACCTCCTGCGATGAGACCGCCGTCGCCGTCCTTAAGGAAGAGACGAAGCTCCTCGCCAACCTTGTCTACTCCCAGGCAAAGCTACATTCTCGCTATGGTGGGGTCGTCCCCGAGGTTGCCTCCCGCGACCACCTGCGTAAGCTCCCTTACCTGGTCAGGGAAATACTTGAACAGGCAGGGATCTCCATAGGCGATGTATCCCTTGTTGCTGCCACCTACGGCCCGGGGCTTGTCGGGCCGCTACTTGTCGGCCTCTCCCACGGCAAGGGACTCGCTTTCGGCCTCGGGGTCCCGTTTATCGGTGTCAACCACCTTGAAGGGCACATCTTTGCGCACCGGCTGAATGCTCCGGAGATGGAGCCTCCGTTCATGGCCCTGATCGTCTCCGGCGGGCATACCATCCTTGTTGTAGTGAAGCAATACGGCCGCTATCAGCTAGTCGGTTCGACTGTGGATGATGCCGCGGGTGAGGCGCTCGACAAGGTTGGGAAGATGCTCGGAATTGACTATCCTGCTGGAGCACAACTCGACCGTCTCGCTCAGGAGGGCAATCCCAAAGCGATCCGTTTTCCCCGGCCGATGGAGGGCACCCCTGGCTTTAACTTCAGCTTCGCCGGGTTGAAGACGGCGGTCCTATACCACCTGAGAAAGCACCCGAGTGAAAAGCGGGAAGATATTGCCGCCTCGTTTCTGGAAAGCGTGGTCGATGTCTTGGCGAAGAAGTCAATCGAGGCTACACGGCGCTATCACCTTGAGCGGCTGGTCGTTGTCGGTGGGGTGGCGGCAAACTCGCGCCTACGCCAACAACTCCTCGTCCGTGCAGGCAAACGCGGAATCGATGTTCTCTTTCCGCCGATTGGTCTTTGTACCGACAACGCGGCGATGATCGCAGCGGCCGGCGCCTTCCACCACCTGAGCTGTGGAGAGTCCCACCCCTTCTCGCTTGCGCCCGAGCCCTCGCTATCCCTGTAGCACGCGTAATCCGTAGGATGTCGATAGTTAGGCGAACTTAAGGCGGTTTCTCGTCAGTTATGCTCACTGTTATTTGAATGATGGGGACACACTAGGTGACTCGGTCACCCGCTTCAGCGAAGCGATTGCCACCTCGACCATGTCGTCGCTCGGTTCGGCCGTGGTCAATCGCTGCAGCCACAGCCCTGGCTTAGTGAGCAACCTTACCCAGCCGTAGTGATAGTGCTTTCCGCTGAAACGCAATGCCTCGTAGGAGACCCCTGCCACTACCGGGATAAGGAGGATGCGCGTCAGGATCTTCAACCACAAAGTCGGATTTCCCGCGAGCGAAAAGATGAGGATCGAGATAACAAGAACGATCATCAGGAAGGCTGTCCCGCATCGGGGGTGAAGAGTGATGTGCTTCTGGGCGTTTGTAACGGTCAGCTCCTCCCCGGCTTCATAGGTGTAAACGCTCTTGTGCTCAGCACCGTGGTACTGAAAAACCCTGTGGATGTCCTTCATCCGCGAAATGATTAAAAGATAAAGCAAAAAGAAGGTGATCCGGATCAGACCCTCCACCAGGTTAAACAAGATGGAGTTTCCCATCCGCAGGCCAGGTACGATATTGGTGAGGTAGAGGGGCAAAATGACGAACCCTCCAACAGCAATGATGATGGCGAGGGAAAAAGTGAGAACTGTCCCACCTTTTCCCAGCTGTTCCTCCTCGGGGAAAGCCAGCTTAGTGGATAAGTTGAGTGCCCGGATCCCCAGGGAGAGCATGTCAAATAGGCGGAACAGGCCACGGATAAACGGGATCTCACCGAGCCGCTTGAAGCGGACCCGGGCGGGGAGGTCACGCACGATAATCTTCCCGTCGGATTCACGACGAACGGCGACCGCAATGCGACCGCCGTTTTGCATCATAACTCCCTCAATGACCGCCTGCCCGCCGACTGGCGGCATTGTTTAAGCCCCTTTCTCTTTGTTCCCGTACTTTCGCTGGAATCGCTCAACGCGCCCTTCGGTATCGACGAACCGTTCCTCACCGGTGAAGAACGGGTGACACTTGGAGCAGATGTCAACGTGCATCTCCTCCACAGTGGAAAGCGTCTCCAACTCCGCCCCACAGCCGCACCGGACCACGGCGCGTTTCAGCTCAGGATGAATATCTTTTTTCAACACATCCTCCGTTATCGCTTGGAGTACTGCTCGCTCTTACGCGCCTTGCGGCGGCCGTACTTCTTTCGCTCCACCTCGCGGGAGTCACGCGTGAGCAGACCTGCTTGCCTCAAAGGGGTCCTGTACTCCTCGTTCACCCCCAGCAGGGCGCGCGCGATCCCCAGGCGCACCGCTCCCAACTGGCCAGTGTAACCACCGCCGGCCACCCGCGCCTTCACGTTGTACTTCCCGTTGGTTCCGGTCGCGTAGAACGGCTGTTTGAGAGTCTTTTCCAGGTGCTCAGGGGAGTTCAAGTAGGAGGAGAAGTAATCCTCTGCTGGGCGGCCATTGATCATCAATACCCCTTCACCCTCAGAGAGGTAAACACGCGCCGTGGCGCGCTTTCTCCTGCCTACGGCATGAATAGCGTTTCCAACACGCTTTGGTAATCGTCTTTCACCAACTTCCACGAGGGAAATGGCACCTCCTACTTAAGGAAATACTTAACAAGTGTAGGAATGATACTAAAGAGCATCTGCCCTGTCAACGTTTCGCCCTTCTTGCGCCAAGACATCGTTACCAGGCAGGTCGTGTTGACAGACCGAATAGTGGCGCAGCGGGGGAGGGGCTAGCGCGAAGGCCCACACGTTTTGCACCGGCGTTTGTATGCATGAACATCTATTACTATGCCGGTCGCGGTTTTCAATACCGCTTTGAAGCTTTTGTTATTCCAAACGGGGTCCGCAGAACACCAATAAAGTTCGGTTTCGGTATCTACGCCACAGCCGGTATATACCGTGACTGTTGCGCCATCAGGAAGGTTAAAACCACCTGGGAAGGTGAAGACATCGTTTCGCTCGTTTTAAGTGACCATCCTGTCATATCGATGGCGTCCTCACCGGTATTCTTTAAAGTGACATACTCATCATTCAGGTTCATGCGGTCATCGCCTTTTGCGTTGTAGTGAAAGGGTGAAACAAACTGGACTGTGTAGATTGGAGTATCAATATTGGCCTGCCAAACGGCGAAGGCACCCACTGCGAACACCAAGGCTAGGGCCAGCAACAACAGATTCCATCCGCTTAGGAAATCATCCATTTCCTATCCTCCCTTTGCACTAAAGCCTCTCTTTCACGGTGTTCTAAGTAGTTGATTATACTGCAAGCAGACTGCCTGAGCGATTCAAGCGGAAAAGGAAGATCGAGAAATGTTGTTCATACCCCTCATTGGACTACTTTTAAACTTCCTGTCAGCCAGGCAGCTTGCTTGCATACTCGGATTCGAGTAAGATAGTGCGATTCAGGAGGGGTACTATGAGCAGTTTCATAGACCGAGTATTGGAGCCACAGAGTGAGAATGCTGATTGGCAGAGGCGATTGAGAAAGATGCAAGGCGGCATTGGCTGGATCGTCATTGTGGTGATCATCGCGATTTACCTGCTGACGGGGATTTACACGATTGGCCCGTCCGAGGTAGGGCTAGTCAAACGGTTTGGCCGCTACGTCGCCACCGTCGACCCGGGGATACACTACCACCTGCCCGCGCCAATCCAGAGCGTGGTGGCTGTAAACGTACTGGAGGTACGTAAGGAGGAGATCGGGTTTAGAACGATCTCGCCTCCCCCCAGTCCACGGTATCAGACAGTGGATACGGAAGCGCTCATGCTGACCGGTGATGGAAACATCACGCATGTAGAGATGATCGTCCAATATCGGGTTAAGGACGCAGAGCAGTTCGCCTTTAATGTAATAGATCCCAAGGTAATCGTCAAACAAGCGGCAGAGGCTGTACTGCGGGAACAGGTGGCAACAAGGACGCTCGATGAAACGCTGACCGAGGAACGGGATGTGATCGGTACTGACACGATCATCGCGCTGCAATCGCTGCTTGATGTCTATGGGGCAGGAATTGTGGTGGGAAACGTCCAACTTCAGGACGTGAAGCCCCCCAGGGAGGTTATCACCGCCTTTGACGATGTGAACAGCGCGCGTCAGGACAAGGAGAAACTGATTAACAAAGCGGAGGAATATGCGATGGACATCCTTCCCCGCGCCCGCGGGCAGGCCCAGGAGATCGCCAATCAAGCCGTGGCCTACAAGCAAGAGCGGATCAAGCGAGCGGAGGGAGATGTCGCCCGTTTCCTGGAGGTACTGACAAAGTACGAACTGGGTGAGGAGGTCACGCGCACGCGCATGTACATCGAAACAATGGAGTCCATTCTCCCGGGGATGGAGAAGATCATCCTATCACGTGAAGCAAGCGGGGTTCTAAAACTGCTCGATCTGGACAGAGCCCTCCAGGGGGGTGAGTGACGATGAAGAAGCTCATCATCTTTGCCGGGGTCGTTGTCCTTTTAATCATTGTCTACAACCTGTTTACATTCACTGTAGATGAGACCAAGAAAGCGGCTGTCCTGCGGTTCGGGGAGATAATCAAGCTCGCCGAGGAGCCAGGACTCTACTTCAAGATACCCTTCGTCCAAAGTGTGAAGTACCTGGAGGATCGGGTCTTAAACTACGACATCCAACCACGCGACATCCTCACCTCTGACCAGAAGAGGCTTGTCATCGATAACTACGCCATCTGGCGAGTGGGAGACCCCAAACTGTTCATCGAGGCTACTCGGGGGAGCCTGTTAAACGCGCAGAGCCGGATCGATGACATCGTCTATTCCGATCTACGCAATATCCTTGCAAAGCACACCTTGAATGAGATCGTCTCTGCGAAGCGGTTGGAGTACTTGCAGCAGGTGACCGAGCTTAGCCGGGACAAGTTGGGGAAATTCGGCATCGTTTTGATCGATGTGCGTATCAAGCGCGCTGATCTTCCAACAGAGATCGAGAAGGCGGTGTTCTCCAGAATGCGCTCAGAGAGGGAACGAATCGCTGCGCAGCTCCGAGCAGAGGGGGAGGAGAAGGCCAAGCAGACTACGTCCAGTGCCGACAAGGACAAAGAGATCATCCTTGCCGATGCCCGCAAAGAGGCGGAAAAGATCATGGGAGAAGGGGACGCACAGGCGCTTGAAACCTATGCCAACGCCTACAATCAGGACCCTGAATTCTACCGCTTCTGGCGTACCCTGGAGTCTTACAAGACTGCTCTTGGCGCTGGGTCCCGTATCGTGCTCTCGACAGACTCCGACTACCTCAAGTTCCTGGAGGGGATGGTAAAGTAGACGAAGCGCAGGGTTACCAAGTGATGAGCAAGCTTGAGAGGCTCGCTAGGAAGGCACGCTTTCCACGGTGGCTGACAGAATTGCTGCAGTAAGATAGCGCTCCATAAGGTTCCCCGGCCTCTTACCCCAACGGGGCACCTGCCAGAAGCTAAAGGACGTGCAGTTTACAAGTTTTGCGAAAATGGTGGCCGTAGATCGCAAATGTAACAGCCAGTGGGAACAACTTCGGGCGGCGAAAGAGTGTCCACACCAAGAGCTTCCAATAATAGGTTCGCTCCTTGCCTATGATCCCGAGGCGGTAGACAGAGCGGAAGAACGCCAGGATGTGCTGGAAGTGTAGAGACGTGTGGATCTTGGGCGGTGGATATTCCCGCAGAAAGGTCTTGACACGCTGATAGTAATACTGGGGTGAGTAAATGGTCTGCAGTATGCGCTTGTATCCCTCGCGCAGCGTATCAAGGCTCATGGTAGTGATGATGTTCGTTGTGCCGTCAACGTTATCCCCAGACATGTCCTCAAGCAGGCGATTCTGTCTCTTCAGACGTTCGTAAAGCCTTGTGCCGCGCGGCGCTTGAAGCAGGCCGACCATCGCTGTCACAATCCCACTTTTCTGGATGAAATCAATCTGGCGCTGGAAGATCGAGGGCGTATCGTGATCGAAACCGACGATGAAGCCTCCCTGCACCTGCAAGCCGGCTCGCTGCATGCGCTTCACGTCTTCAACCAGGTCACGGTTCTTGTTCAGCCTTTTGTTACACTCGGTCAGGCTATCCTCATCCGGCGTCTCAATTCCGATGAAGACTGTGCGAAAACCTGCCCGGACCATCATCCCCATCAGTTCCTGGTCGTCGGCCAGGTTGATGGACGCCTGGGTCTGAAACGGGATTCCCACCTTGTTCTTCTGCCACTTGATCAGGGCGGGCAATAGCTCACTCTTGAGGCACCTCTTGTTTCCAATGAGGTTGTCATCCACGAAAAAGACGTTGTCACGCCATCCCAGGTCATAGAGACCGTCCAACTCGGCGATGATCTGCTCGGCTGTCTTTGTACGGAAGCGGTGACCGAGTAATGCCGTCACGCTGCAGAACTCACAATTGTAAGGGCAACCACGGGAGAACTGGATGCTCATCGAGTCGTACCGGTCCATGTCGACCAACTCCCATAGTGGAGCCGGAGTTCTCCGCATGTCAGCAAACTCGGATGTCGCGTAGATGTGTTTGGCCTGACCTTGTGCCAGATCCTCGAGGAAGGGCGGGAGGGTCAACTCAGCTTCATTCAGCACGAGATGGTCAACCCTCTCAAACCGTTCGTACTCGATTGTGAACAGCGGTCCTCCGGCGACAACCTTGACACCTGCTTGCCTGCAGCGGGCAATGATTTGGCCTGCCGACGTTCTTTGCACAATCATGCCGCTGATAAGCGCGTAATCCGCCCATGCCAGGTCTTTCTCAGTGAGCTTTGCCGCATTGACATCGACCAAGCGCGTGGTCCACTCTGGCGGGAGCATCGCGGCAACGGTCAGGAGGCCCAGCGGAGGCGAGGCGGCCTTCTTGCGTATGAACCTGAGTGCATGCTTGAAACTCCAGAATGTATCAGGAAACTCAGGATAGACCAACAGAACATTCATTGACCTCCCTCCTCATCGTCTCGTCGCAGATTGTAACAGAAGGAGAAGGGTTGTTAAACTCAAGCTCGCAATGTCGTCTGCAGCCCTTGGCTTTCCTAGGACACTGTGTGCAATTGGAACAACGGCTGGCAGCCGCAGGGTACACCTTATTGGACTACTTTTGAACTTTGAGAGGTCTCGGTACAGAGAAGGCTAGTACCCCTTATTGGACTACTTTTGAACTCGGTAATCCGAGAAACGTCCTGTTGGTACCCTTATTGGACTACTTTTGAACTCGAAGTGTGATTCTAGGTACGTTGGCCGTTGGTACCCTTAGGGCTGACATCTTCACTATTACCGATACCGACGACCCTAAAGGGGTGCAGGATTTCCACCGCATGTCCATCCGCGTCCCCTCCCTTCTTTCAGTTGAATCGTACCAGCTGATGTGGGTGTGTGTTGTTTACTATTTTCGTTATAATCTCAGGTGTGAACTGAGAGAGACGATTGGGGCAACTTTGTTCTGAGGAGTCTTGTAGCAAGGAGGGTAGTTGATCGGTGTGTGTTGTTGATGTGCGGTTCCGGATAGGTGGTGGACCAATATTGGTAGATCACGGATATCACCTTTACTCAACGATTTCGCGAGTCCTGCCAGAGATCCACGGTGATGATCAGATCGGGATACATCCTATCTATGGAAAGCTCGTCGGGGAGCGGAAGCTGGCGATCACCGAGAGTAGCCGGCTTGTGCTGCGATTGCCAGCTGACCGGATCAGGGATGTCCTTATTCTTGCTGGCAAGACCCTCGATCTCGGAGACGGGAAGGTCATCGTTGGAGTGCCGAACGCCCGAGCCCTTATCCCAGCCGCTTGTCTTCACAGTCGGCTCGTCATTATCAAGGGATTCATGGAGCCAGAGCCGTTTCTCGAAGCAGTTCAGAGACAGCTCGATGAACTTGAGATTCGAGGCCAGGCGTCTCTCGTGTCCACTGGGGATGCGGTGAAGACGAACGTACATCGCGACGGAGGTACGAAATCCCCATGGCTCCGGCGTACGCTACGCGTCCGCGACAAGGAGATAGTCGGATTCACCGTTCGGGTCGAGCAGCTCACGGCCGACGAGTCGATTCGCCTACAAGAACATGGGATCGGCGGCCGACGGCGATTTGGGTGCGGGATCTTCGTGCCAGCGAGGGGGTGAGCAAGATACCCCTCTACGCAAAGAGCCCGCAAAATGGCCGCCAGCCAACGCTTATCGAGCACACTCGCGACGTGCTTGAAGCATTCGATACGCTGTTTGGAACTATGGGTGATCCGAGCCGTACTGCGCTTCAGTGGATGCGGTTTTTCTGTCTTGGAGAAGAACAACTAGAGCAGTTCTTCGTCAACTCTCGGTTGGCGATTTGCTTCCACGACCTTGGAAAGGCGAACGACGGTTTCCAGAGCGCTGTGACCGACCGTAGGAAAGATCAAGTCGTGCGTCACGAGCACCTCTCGGCTATGCTGCTGGCTTCTGCCCCGTTGAAGGACTGGTTGTCTTCAGAACCGGATGCCGACTTCGAGTTGATAATGTCGGCCGTTGGGTCTCATCACCTCCGATTCAAAGAAACAGAGATCGGAACCTGGCTCGCTGATCGGTCACGCTTCGAGGTGCTCGACTTCTCTGAGCTGCTGTCTGCTCCGGCCGATATCCTGAGTTTGAAACCACCTGCAGTGGACACGCTGATCGGACCCTGGACCCGTGAAGACCTCCCTGTCAAAGCATTGAAAGGACTGGCCAGGAAGTTCAATCGGCGCGTTCGTCCCGCTGCACACAGCGTGGTTTCCGGCGATGGACACGACGAACGGCGTCACCGTCTTCTCCTCGCTGTACGTGCCTCGCTCATCGCCGCAGACTCGGCTGGCTCTGGCCTGACCAGAGAGGAGAAGCCGTTGATTTCCTGGCTAGAAGAAGCCTTCGAGGAAGAAGGGGTGATTGATGCTGGATATATCCAGGAGAACGTCATCGCACCGCGCATTAGCGCTATCGAGAGAGCGAATGGGACGCATTTTTCCTGGAACGACTTTCAGGAGGAGGCGTCGAATCTGGGCGACCGGGCGCTTCTGCTTGCTCCATGCGGCGCGGGAAAGACCTTGGCCGCATGGAGGTGGATCGCGGGTCGGCTCGCCGAGCGCCCGGTCGCCCGCGTGCTGTTCCTCTACCCTACGAGAGGCACAGCGACCGAGGGTTTCCGCGACTACGTTTCGTGGGCTCCGGAGACCGAGGCCGCGCTGCTCCACGGCACGGGCGCGTACGACCTCGAAGCGATGTTCGAAAACGGTGACGAACGCGCCGGACGGGACTACACGACAGAGCGCCGGCTGTTCGCGCTGGGACAGTGGCCGAAACGGGTGTTTAGCGCAACTGTGGACTCGTTCCTCGGCTTCATGGCCAATCAGTACGCACCGGTATGCCTACTTCCGCTTCTCACCGACAGCGTTGTTGTCATCGACGAGGTGCACAGCTTCAGTTCCGGAATGTTCTCGTCACTGGTCAAGTTCATCGAGAAGTTCGATGTGCCAGTGCTCTGCATGACGGCGAGCCTGCCGGCGAAGAGACGAGAGAGACTACTTGAGGTTGGCTTGCAGCTATTCCCGGAAGACGAATCTCACTTCGCTGATCTGGAGCGCATCGCAGGGCATCCGCGCTATCGCCTGCGAGCATGCGAGCGAAGCGACGCAGAGACCGAAGCCAACAAGGCTCTGGCTGCGGGCAAGCGCGTACTGTGGGTGGTCAACCGGGTTGACGAGTGCCAGAATATTGCACTGGAGATGCGCGAACGACACCAGGGAACGCCGGTGTTCTGTTATCACAGTCGCTTCAGGCTCTGTGACCGGCGCGAGCGCCACGAGGAGGTGATTCGGCTTTTTAGGGCTTCTCGCGGAGAGGAGGGAGCCCTCGTCGTGAGCACACAGGTTTGCGAGATGAGCCTCGACCTCGACGCCGATGTGTTGATCACTGAGGTCGCTCCGGTGCCATCGCTGATCCAGAGAATGGGGCGCTGTTGCCGGCAGAAGGAGCCCGGAGACCGTCGTGGCGAAGTTCTCGCCTACGAACCCGATAATCCGCTTCCATACGACAGTGACGACATCGCGAAAGGCGGCGCCTTCATCAATGACATGGTGCGTGAGACCGAGGTATCACAGAGCTACCTTTCGGAGTACCTGGACAGACTTGTGTCGACATGGGAGCCAGGTCGGTACGAGGCATTCTGGGAGAGCGGTTTTTGGGCAACCTCCCACGAGCACCAGTTCCGCGAGGGGCTCGATTATACCGTGGACTGCATTCTCGACTCGGACATCGAAGACTATCTGGCCGCAGGGGTCAGGAAGCTGTCGTCAAAACCGGGGTACATCCTGCCGATACCTAAATCAGAGAAACCGAAATATGACGGGAGGCTGTGCCACCTGCGGGTCGCGGCCTCGGCGAAATATACCCCTGCACTGGGATACCGGAGATAGGAGGTACGCGATAGCCGCCAAAGCTGAGAAAAGATCTAGAGAAAAGAAGGGTGAGACTGACGAAAGGTTGATCACCATCTCCTACGACCTGCCCAGCCTACCTTCGGCGCAGCACAAGGCTGGGCTGGCTGGACTGTTGCTCTTGATGGTATCGATGGAGCGACGGCGCATGGGTCCGCTTCCTGAAGTCTCAGATCAGACCTCACTTGGCTGCAAAATAACGTTTACCTCCGAGACCATCCAAGCCATCTTTGATGAGCTTTACGCCGCCACATGGGTGGAGAATCCAGACAAGAAGAAACGGCAAGGTAAGAAGCAACCCATACGAGTTGAGGAGAACGTAGAGATTGACCCGGAGACTCAACGCGAAATCAAGAAGAAGGTCTACTGGTATCGCGATGAGCAGCCATGCCTGAACTTCTTAGGGGCGCTCGGTTTTCCCGAAGACGGTAGGTGGCTCGATCTCAGGCGAGACGCACTTCTACGAGTCATACGTCAGCGATACTTGCAGCGGGGCGTTTATCTGAAGCGATGTGACAACGGCCATGCTTTTGAGAACACGCTCTCTGATCTTCTTCCTGTGAGCCAGAAAAGAGGGGTTGTCGCTTTCGGGAAGGTCCCGATACCTGGGACGATAATGATCGGTGCCCAGGCACACAGTGCAGAGAAGGTGAGATTCTACGGTCCCGCAGATCAGACACTGCTGCTGCACTTCTGGCAGGTCGCCTCTCTTGTCTATGTCCCGCAGATCATCGACCGGGATGGGAAAGCGCAGTTGGACAACAGCTTTGTCTTCGCGATTCCAGAGGTATGTCACCTGTCGAACTTCATCGGTGATTATCCATACGTGCTCGGAGAGCTCGGACCGGAACTGATCGGATATAGACCGGCGGAGGCTGTCGTGAGCATTCCCGAAGAAGGGGGCCTCGACTATATGAGTCTGCTCCTTGCGAGAGTCCAGAAAAAGGCGAAGCAAACAGCGTTCTTCGATTCCGTCTCCGCTGTTGAGGTTGTCCATCTCAGGAGAAAGGGCAACAACGTCGCCATGCTTTCCAGCCATCGCCTCGAACCCGACGACGACATGCTTCAAGACTTCAAGTACATCCGACGGACGTACAAGAGCCCCATGTTCAGGGCGCACATGATACGGAATCTAGTTGCTGGGCGACCTTGGTTCACCGGATTCGCCGATCTTGCGGCGGTCACACCGGCAAAGCTACTGATGAACCGCTCAGGCGCCCCGTGGGGCGCGAGACAACTCAGCCGGGACGCGAGCAAGAAGTTCAGAGTACTCCAGGATGACTAATAGGAGGGATGAGATAGATGGAAGCTTCCAAACGAATGTCACCGGATGAGCTGGCGCTCCGGGTGCACAACATGATCCGGGCTTACGTCAACCACAAGACAGAGAGGCGGTGCGGAAAGAGCTACGCGGATTTCAAAGCCTCGGGCTACAAGGATGGCCAGTACATCGAGGCCAACAACAAGGTATGCATGGACGCCTTCCTAGCTATCCGCGGACGAAAGGACCACCGGGAATTCGTCAGCTACTTTACCGGCACGATCTGCTCGGCCTCCCAGTTCCTCGACAATGAGCAGTATCGGGAGTTGTCGGTGGCACTGCTGGACCCCGAGCAGTGGGAGTCGCTCAAGAGTCTGTCCATGCTGGCTCTCTCGGCGCTGTCCCAAAGTTCCCCAGCAGAGAAGAAAGGAGAGGAGAGATGAACAAGAATCTATTCGCGACAGCCCTTACCTATCTAGCACCATCGGCCAACTATCGCGGCGAGAGAGAAGAGAATCGCATGGTGATTCAGAAGGTGACGGACGGGCGTTTTGCCTACCCAATCGTCTCCCCCGAGGCAATGCGCAACGCTCTGCGCGAGATGCTGGCCAACTACGGCCTTCCATGCAACCGGGAACGGCTGCATTCGGAAGACCAGCTGGCGGTGAAGTTCTCGGAGTATCCGGACGCAAAGAAGTTCGCAGACGATTTCTTCTTCGGCTACTTGCTAGCGCTGGACAGGAAGGGCAAGAAGCTTCTAGGAGAAGCGAAGGGCAAAGATCACCCGTTCAAGCGGGATTCCGTGCTTCGTATGAATCTCGCCAAGGGACTCACGCCATACAGGCATGAGGCCATCCTTACTCAGTCTCCGGTTAACGTTGACAGCCCGTGGAAGAACGCCGAGAAATCGGCCCTGCTGCATCGCGAGACGTCGGTTACCGCATTCCAGTACCCCTTCGCTTTCAACTTGAACGACGTGTTCGGTGGTGACGGCCCCAACGAGGAAACGCGTAGGCAATGGTTCGCAGCGATGCTGCGCGCTATCGCCGAGCTGTGCGACGTGGCTGGCAATCATGCCCGTAGCCTGTTCCAGATGGCACCGGCTAGCATTGCCATCAGGCTGACCGAGCGCCTCGTGCCCGGTTACGATTCGTACGGCTTCGAGGTGGACGACAAGGGCAACGTGACCCTCCCTGAAATCGTCGATGGAATCATGAACGGTGACTATCCAGGCGGAGAGTTCTACTTGGGGGGAACCTTCATCAAACAGATGGGCGAAACCCAGAAGGAAGAGCTGAAAAAGAAAGGTGCATCCCTATTCCGCATGGCAGATGGGGCACTGGCCGCCGTATCGCGGGAGATAGTTGAGATCGATTTTCTCCAAAGTCCGGAGTAAGGAAATGCGGCAATGCTTATTCTATATGTGAAAGCTCCTTTTGGCGCCTATCGCTCGTTCGTTGCAGGGTCCTACCGGCAGACCTCCCCGTTCATCACGCCGACCGGGGTTTACGGTCTACTGCTCAATCTGGCCGGTATCGACAGCAGATTTCATGATCCTAAGCTTGTCGCCACTGCAATGAGAGACGACCTGCCAAGCGCGAAGGTGGCGATCGGCATGCTTCGCGAACCAAACACATCTCGGTTGCTCCAGCAGCTCCACAACTACCCGGTTGGAAATACGGGGAAAGAGTACGCTCCCAGCACCAAGGGAGGGAAGTACAACATCCAGCCGATCACGCGCGAGCTGCTTGTAGACATCGAGGGCTACATCGGGTTGGATGGCAATGACAGCCTCGAGGACAGTGTCAGACTAGGACTTGCCAAAGGCCTGAGCACGTCACGGATTGACGGGCAACCCCGGTACGGGGTGCCGTTTCTGGGGGACAACTCCCTGATGGTGGACGTGATTGAAGAAGCACACAATGATGATCAGAAGCCACTGAGGGCGGCCCGATGGTACTGTCCGTTGAGCCGGCTACCCCAGAGCGATGGGCCGCGGCCGGGAACGTGTCGGATGACTACGTGGATTGATCGCAACGACATGTCTCGTACGCGAAGCGATCTTTTTGCTCCAAGCGACATGACCGTGAGCATCCCCGAAGAAGCATGGGTGCAAGTCGGACCACCACCCTGATTTCTTCCTGGAACACTGTTCCAGTTCCCGCAGGTACTAAGAAGGGCGAAGGCAGGCTGGTTCGGGCGCGAGAAGAGGGCAGATGGAAGAGAACAGCGCTGACCTCATCCGAGTAATGGCCCTGCACGCGCTTGCGTACTGCGAGCGGTTGTTCTACCTCGAAGAGGTGGAGGAAATCCGAATTGCTGACGCCTCCGTTTATGCAGGGCGGACCCTGCACGAAGAGCTTCGCCAGACCGAAGAAGAGAAGGGCGAGTGGACGAGTCGGATGCTCTCCAGCCCTGCTCTCGGGCTGACAGGAAAGGTCGACTGCCTCCGTCGTCGCGCAATGCCTGCTTCGTCTGGGTGTGGTCAAGGAAGCACGCGTGGTAAAACCTCAGATGCCGAAAGGCGTTGAGCACTATGAGGAGGCTCTCCAACAAACGGGCTTTGGTGCTGTGGTAGAACCTCAGATGCCGAAAGGCGTTGAGCACCCTTAGTGACTGCAATAACGATTCTAGGGGAAGTGGTGGTAGAACCTCAGATGCCGAAAGGCGTTGAGCACGCTAAATGGCAAGATGCGTGTGAAAACTGTCCGGCGTGGTAGAACCTCAGATGCCGAAAGGCGTTGAGCACGTGTGCGCCGAGTTGGGTCTGCCGGAGACGTTTTTCGGCGTGGTAGAACCTCAGATGCCGAAAGGCGTTGAGCACTGATGTCAATAGACAAAGGGCATAATGGCAAGGGAAGTGGTAGAACCTCAGATGCCGAAAGGCGTTGAGCACAGTACTCCCCGTAGATGTACCTTTCGATGTTAAAATGTGGTAGAACCTCAGATGCCGAAAGGCGTTGAGCACATCGTACCGAACAAGTACGGAAAATCGGTCGTCGTGGTGGTAGAACCTCAGATGCCGAAAGGCGTTGAGCACTTGTCTAAACCATCCAGCCTGTCACGCGTGTGTATGTGGTAGAACCTCAGATGCCGAAAGGCGTTGAGCACATCGAGATCGAGAACTGCTGGTAGGCGTTCTCCTGTGGTAGAACCTCAGATGCCGAAAGGCGTTGAGCACAAAGGACCTAAAGCAGGGTCTGATGGGGTTTACGATGTGGTAGAACCTCAGATGCCGAAAGGCGTTGAGCACTCATTAGCGGGATGCACGTTGTTCCAAGGGCTTGTGTGGTAGAACCTCAGATGCCGAAAGGCGTTGAGCACTTGTTCAGTCTCACGTGGATCTCGTTCGATGAAATAGTGGTAGAACCTCAGATGCCGAAAGGCGTTGAGCACTGCATCGGTCGCCAAAATCAATGCCAGTTGTGAAGGTTGTGGTAGAACCTCAGATGCCGAAAGGCGTTGAGCACATGACTTGGTTAGAAGGATTGATGAACTCCTTCGGGTGGTAGAACCTCAGATGCCGAAAGGCGTTGAGCACAGGAGATGGCTCCAACGGTGACTATTTCTAAGAGCGTGGTAGAACCTCAGATGCCGAAAGGCGTTGAGCACATAATATCAATTGGGCGGTAGAAAAAGTGAAGGAGAATGTGGTAGAACCTCAGATGCCGAAAGGCGTTGAGCACGGTTTCGAATGGCAAGAGTATCTAAACGCCATGTGTGGTAGAACCTCAGATGCCGAAAGGCGTTGAGCACAAGGGAATCCTTGGAGACTAGATTTGCGAGACTGGGTGGTAGAACCTCAGATGCCGAAAGGCGTTGAGCACTACCTTCTATCGGCCCGTGGAATCCCGGAATGCGATGTGGTAAAACCTCAGATGCCGAAAGGCGTTGAGCACCAAGCCTATCGACACCGCTTTATGACCGATATGATCGTGGTAAAACCTCAGATGCCGAAAGGCGTTGAGCACTACGGGTCGGTGATGCACGACGGGACTTTCCCATGGTGGTAAAACCTCAGATGCCGAAAGGCGTTGAGCACTTCGGCCTGCGCAACCTCACATGGGAAGAGCTGTTGCAGTGGTAAAACCCCAGATGCCGAAAGGCGTTGAGCACCCAAGTGGATCGTTGAGCTTACCAAGTTGGAACGTGTGGTAAAACCCCAGATGCCGAAAGGCGTTGAGCACGTAGGAGTAGCGGCCTATCTGCTGTACGACAGGTTTGTGGTAAAACCTCAGATGCCGAAAGGCGTTGAGCACTCTGCCTCACGAGCATCACTGAATTGGGCGCTCAGATCGAGGATGAGGATGACAATGACTTCAACGGGATCACCATCTACCATGCGGCAACTGGCCTGGACAAGAATTACGACACCAATCCGATCGTTCCTGGGAAGGGCTTCACCGGGGAGAAGGTCACTGTGAGCGGGTGGAGCTTTGGGTGCGTGGCGGATATCGCCACTACCCTCTACATGACCTGCTCAGGTTTTGACTCGATCAAGTTTGAGCTCACTGGGATTGAGCTTGGCTGCAACTGGTTGACCTTCGATGTGGAGTTGAAGTTCCAGACCCAGACAAGGAATTCTGGGGACACAACACTTAATTCCGCTTTGACTTCGGCCCTGGGCACCGTCTCTTCAGCGTGCCTTGTGATCCTCTTGAGAGGTGACGACAATCCCTTCATCGCCGTAGGGCTTGCCTGTTCATCAGATGTATAGTTGAAGGGCATGGTCCGGCCAGACAACGAGATAAGTGTTATGCCCCGGATTTATTGGGGTCAGATCTTGAAATGAAACATTCCAAGAGTAACTCAGCTCCCCCGCTTTCGGCATGCAAGCGCCGATTCAAAACTCGTCCAACAAGCCGTCCCTTTTTAGAGTACTTTCGGACTTGAAGATTAGTTCGGGGTAAGGCGAACCCAAGCAATTTTTATTGGCTTGGCATACTGGCTGCCCATTGAAGCTGGAATTTCATCCAGCTAGATGCGAGAATGCATGAAATGCGAGGCAACCTTTGGTAATTGCACTAGCCTTAGGCGCTATGGTGCTCTGGGCCGTCACGATGGTCCTAGCTAAGCCTGGGCTCGCACGAATGGATGCCATTGCCTATGGCTTCATTCGCCCGATCTTCGCATCGTTGCTAATCCTGCCTTATGCGCTTCTGACCCCAAGCTTGGTCTTCCCAAGCGTTGGTACTGTCGCGATCGCAGTCCTCGGTGGATTTGTCGACATGTTCGTTGGAGTTGCACTGTTCATGTATGGTATAAAGCGAATTTCCGCCCACGAAGTAGGGACGCTCTCCAACACCGCTCCCCTTTGGGGTGTGTTAGGCGCGGTTATCTGGCTTCGCGAGAAGCCAGAGCCTATGACGTTTGCTGCCGCCGCTCTTGTCGTTGCAGGGGCGTACTTCTTGGCAAGTCACAGAAAATCACAGCATGAGCATTCCTCGCTTCTAGGTGCACTTGCAGCGCTCGGAGCTGGTATATCATGGGGCGTTGCAGATACTGTGATGGCGAAGTACTGCCTCACACACGGCATGCCCCGGCCGACGCTCCATCTCGTCTACATGCTGTCAGCTGGAACATGCTGGGGTATTCTCGCCACGCTTAAGGGCAGATTCGCACGGAAATACTATCCTTGGCGCGGAGTGAAGATAGCTCTTCTTACGGCTTTCACAGGCATGTTTGCCGGTATGCTCCTGTGGTTCATAGCGCTTGAACGCGCACCAGCAAGCGTGCTTTCCCCTACAAGAGGAGCCCTAACGCTCTTCGTGTTCATACTCAGCGTGCTGGTACTACGTGAGAAGCCATCCCGACGATCTGGGCTTGGCGTAGCCTTGGTCGCCGCGGGCGTTGCTATCGTCTCGTTCCTCGCCTAGGGCTTTGCGCCTCTACTAGCTGTGGAAAAGCACACAACTCAGTGAAGGCTCAGCTATTTCCTTCCAGGGCCTCGGCATGGAGAGTTCCGGTACGCCTGCAGGGACTTGAACTACTCTCTCAAGCGCTTAAAAGCGCCATGAGTAGGGGTTCTTTTTTTTGCTCACCCTTCTAGGAGGTCCCTGAGAGAGAGAGAGTCAAAGAGCGCTTGTACCCCCTGATTGAGCTTCTCCCACGCCGTCCTAACGGGACAGATCTCCGCCAGTTTGCACTCCGGAACAGGCCCGAGGCAGTCTACAATGTCAAGCGGCTCACCGAGGGCCTGAAGGACGCGACGGATCGAGACGTCCTCTGGATCGACAGCCAAGGTATAACCGCCGCCACGTCCCTTTTGCGTTGTTACCAAACCTGCTTCCTTCAGTTGGTGGAGGATCTTCTCCAGGAAGGGGGAAGGTAGGGCATACTTCTCTGCGATTGCACCGGCGGAAAGCGGTGTTAAGAGAGGAATCCTCGCAAGCTCTAGGAGAGCGATCAACCCGTAACCTGACTTCTTAGTCAGGCGCATGTTTCACGTCCCCCGCTGTCTTAGTTCCGTTTGCCACCTGCTCCTTCGCGAGGAAGGCCTTGTAGCGCTCCTCAAGCGAGGCCATCTCTTTAGCGAGCCGTTCGTGCCGCCGTTTGAGCGCATCGGGGATCTCATGTTGGTTCTGGGTAAGGTACTCGTAGATCGCCTCGTTTAACGCATCCGCCGCAAGCGCGGAACAATGCATCTTTACCGGGGGAAGCCCATCCAGCTCCTCGGCTACGTTCTTGTTGGTAATCGCGATCGCTTCTTTAAGTGTCTTTCCCTTGGCCATCTCTGAGACCATCGATGAGGTGGCGATGGCGGCCGTGCAACCGAATGTCTCCCAGGAGATATCACAGATAATCTCGCGTCCCTTAGGGTCTTTGTCGACCTTGATGTAGAGCCACATCACATCGCCACAGACGATGTTTCCCACCTTGCCGACGGCGGAGTAATCACGAAGCTTTCCCATGTTGTGCGGATGGCGGAAGTGCTCGATCACCTTCTCTGTGTACATATTCACTCACCTACCTTGAATGGGGAAATTGCACGCAGCTCTTCAACGACTCGGGGAAGGACATCAAGGAACGCATCGATTTCCTCACGCGTAGTCTGGCGTCCAGTGCTGATGCGGAGGCTTCCGTGCGCCATGGAGATCGGAACGCTGATCGCCAAGAGGACATGGCTCGGTTCAAGGGTGGGAGAGGAGCAGGCCGAACCGGTTGAGGTTTCGATCCCGTGCTCGTCGAGCTTCATCACCAGACTCTCGCCCTCGATCCCCTGAAAGCTGACATTGACAATATGCGGCAGGCTCTCGGTTTCATGCCCGTTCAACCTCGTCCCTGGGATGGCATGGATGGCCTCGATCAGCCGTCTTTTAAGCCTTCGCATCCGCGCGGTAGTCTCCTCCATCTTGTTAAAAGCAAGTGAAGACGCCGCCGCAAGTCCGACGATTCCCGGCGTGTTCTCCGTGCCACTGCGGCGTCCTCCTTCGTGGCCTCCACCGTGGAGAAGCGGGGTAAGAGAGAACCCTTTACGAACCATGAGAAAACCCACGCCCTTGGGGCCATGTAGCTTGTGGGCGGAAACTGAGAGCAGGTCAATTGAATCTGTGGAAAGTTGTACCTTTCCGTAGGCCTGCACTGCATCGGTGTGAAAGGCGACTCCTCGCTCCCGGCAGATTATGCCGATCTCCTCTACCGGTTGGAGTGTTCCAATCTCGTTATTCCCAGCCATGATTGAGACAAGGAGTGTGTCTTTACGAATTGTATCTTTAAGTTGCTCTAGATCGATCCGTCCTGTCTTATCGACGTCAAGGGTGGTCACCTCGTATCCCTGGCTCTCCAGCCACTGACAAGGATGAAGAACGGCGTGGTGCTCGATCTTGGAGGTGATGATGTGCCTCTTTTCTTCATGCGCAAAGGCCATCCCAATGATTGCGAGGTTGTTCGCTTCGGTCGCTCCGCTGGTGAACACGATCTCCGACGGTGAGACTCCCAGGATCGCGGCGATCTCTGCACGCCCCTTTTCGATCGCCTGTCGCGCTTCTCGCCCGGAGGCATGCAGGCTGGAGGCGTTCCCGTACGCCTCGCAAAAGTAGGGGGTCATCGCCTCAAGAACCTCGGCTGCTACGGGAGTCGTTGCACTATTATCAAGGTAGATACGCTTGTCCATTTTCTCTCACCGGGAAAAGCATACCAAATTGGTCGGTCTTTTCAAGGGGATCACCACCGAAACAAGACCTGGTGGAACATGAGGCTTTCTACACGCAGGAAAACGACAGGAGCCTGAGGCATTTCCTCAAACCAAAGCGTCGAAGAACTCACACCCTTTTTTAAGTGCCGTGAGCGGATCACCCGCGGTGTGAAGCTCTAACACAGCAGGACCTTCGTAACCAATTACACCAAGCGCCCTTAATAGATCCGGCCAGTCAATCGACCCCTCGCCAGGAAGGCGGTGATCATCTTCGTCTTGCATGTTGTCATGCAGGTGCAGGTGGATAAGCTGACCGCGATAGCGCTCGAGATAGTTACGGATCGGCTGACGGCCGGCGTCCTTTGCAAGGTGAGCGTGGCCGACATCGATACAGATGCCCAGGTTTGTTCTTGCAGGGTCGTGCCCAATCTCGTCAAGGACTCGATCCAAGGCCCACAGGCTGTCCACCCCATTTTCAAGAGCAAGCTGCACTCCCGCTTCCTGCGCTGTTTGTAGCAAGCGTCTGATGGCAGGAAAGTCGGGGCGCGAAGAGGGGTCGTAAAGGCCGAGGCTTCCCTTGTGAAGAACAAGGGTGCGAGCACCGACGGCGTGACAGAGCGCGATCTCGCGCTTCAATCCGTCAGGGTCCCACCGCCACAATTCTCGGTGTGTATGCATGGAGACAAACGGAGCCTTCTCGCAGATACAGCGAATCTCTTCCACCGTCTGAGAAGTCGGCTCTGGGTCATCCTCTCCGCGAGATGCCCAGAACTCAACCCCCAACCCGAGGGAGACGATTCCCCCCACTGCTTGCGTCAATGTCGGCCAAGCCGAGGGGGCGCGTCCGTAGAAAAATCCCTCGACGCTCGCGCCGAGCACTATATCCGCTCTTCGATCGGTCAGGAGTCGATCACCTCGGTCTTCTCGGTGAACTCAACACCCATCTGGGCAAGCTCAGCCAAAACCGGGTCGTAGATCTGCGGAACGACCGGAACCTGGACCCCGACAAGGTCGATCTTACCTAAAAGGATCAGCTTCGCCGCGATCGCCGCCGGCAGCCCCACCAACCGCGACATTGAGGAATCTCCATACGGGATCCCGTAGTCGATCAACGTGGAGGTAGTCTTCTGCGTGCGATCAGAGTAGCAAGAGATAAACTCATGCTGCATCACCAACATATCCCGTTCAAAAGGAGCATAGTGCATCTTGTCAAGCATCCGTGTGGCCAACACATCCAGAGGAGACTTGGCACCTTGTGGCAAGGGATCGTCGCTCAAAAGGCCAAGCCACTCGAGGTTGAAGATGATAGGAGAATCCACATCGAGGTTCAGGAACGCAGCGAGATCGGTCTTGAGGTCTTCGCCCGAGCTCCCAATCAGCACAGCAGTAAGGCCACGAAAGGTTAGCCCAACAAGGCCGTCTCGCTCTGCCTCATCGAGAAACCCCAGTTCGGCGATCTTGTTCATCGTTTCACACCAGCCCGGATAGCGCAGCGTTCCGCGGAACATGCCCTTTACGCCCGAAATCCCGTAGGTCTTTATGTAGGGAATGGCGTCGCGATTGGGGTATCCCTCAAGCGTACCCAGCCCTTCGATCGTCACTGACCAGTGATTGGTAAACAGCTCCTCTCCGGGGATATCCACCACCTTGCCATCCTTGAGGTAGCAAGCCGGATTCTTCCCGGCAAGGACCACCCCGCGCGGGCTCCAGGAGAACTTATAACCAAAGGGATTGTCGTTTGCCTCCGGTGCAGGAAGCCCGCCGCAGTAGGAGGAGAAACTGACAAGCTCTCCACCACTTGCCTTAATTTGATCGATGACCTGCATCGCCGACATGTGGTCGATCCCCGGATCAACCCCGATCTCGTTTAACAGGATCACGCCAGCCTTTTTCGCATCAGCGTCGAGAGCTCTCATCTCATCCTTGACATAGGAGGCAGTGACCATGTGTTTTGCGTGCTTGATACACAACTTCGCTACAAGTGGGTGATAGACAAAGGGCAGCAGGCTGATGGAAAGGTCAGCCTCACCGATTAGTTGTTCCAACGTCTCCTGCTCGCTTACATCGAGCTGCTGCGCGATCCCGTTTTTTGCCTCCCCGATGAGTCTTTCCGCCTTCTTCAAGGTACGGCTTGCCACCTTAACCTGAAATCCCTCCTGATCGAGGAGATAACGGACCAGGGGTCCGGCAACGAGGCCGGCACCAAGAACCAGTACTTTCTTCACGTTAGGTCTCCTTTCTCACGTTCCGGGGTTCTAAAGGTACTTCTTCAGGTAGCTATATTCAGGGGTCAACTCGCCACGATAGGCGATCACAGCCCGCTTGATCGGTGCAGGAAGATCGCACGCATCAAAATCACCGGTGAAGTCGGCCTGAGCGATTCCAGGGATGTACTCCTTCAGCACTCCACTAAAATAAATGGAGGCCTCACGTGGCAGCTCGCTTGGAAGGATGTCCACCGCCATGATCACTGGTCCATTTCCTTCCACCCCATCGCTCGCTTGATCATCGGCCACATTATAGACATAGACAGGGTTGTGAGGATCGGTGGACTTAATCGTGCACTCGATTGCCCCCTCCACATCGCAGCTTATATCCCCGATCACCCGTAGGCGTGGCTGGCTCTTCTCATACATCTTTTTAACGGCTATCTTGGTAACTAGACAGGGATAGGCCGTGTCCCAATAGATGGCATTGACAAGGACACTCAGATGCGCGAGATAGCGCTTGAAGATGCCCTGGTAGCGCTCAGGGTACTGGTAGTACTCTTGTAGGTCGAAAGGTCGCTTTGAGTCGACCCGCTTTACCATGTCCTCTTCCTTGAACACAACCTTGTATAAGACGTCGTTTAACGCCGTTTGTCCCTCTGTCAACGAGGTGAGATCATGCGCGCTGATCTCACGTACTGGCAGAAGGTCAAGGATCTCCTGCGCCCCGCGCGAGACGTTCCCATAGCCAGCAAAACCGACAACCAGAGGAGTGATCGCCTCGGGCAACCCTGCATCTGCGATCCGCTCGCCAACGCGCCGGATCGCCTCCCTCGCCGCGGCGAGATCCCGGTAATCCAGGGCACGGTTGACTCCCTCGAAGAAATTGGGAATCCCCTCCCAGGCAAGGCGCTTACCTAGCGCCCACAGGGTATCAATCATCCCGGCAAGACCTGCGTAGTTGCCGAAGAAGATCAGCCGGCGGCCATCCTCGTCGGTCACCTTTTCGTAGTCGATCAGGGTGCAGCGAAGCTCGAGCATGCGGCTCAACATCGCCATATTGTAGCTCTGTCCCTTGATAGTGTGCGAGAAGAAAACGTAGGTCTTCCCCTTCTCAAGGACAGGAATGGAAATCTCCTTAATCCCGACTATAATCGGGCAGGAGGAGAGATCCTCTGCAACTTCAACGCCGAGTTGTTGATACTCCTCATCAGTGAAGATACGTTTTTGTGAACGCTGAGCAACGATCTCGAGGCGGTCTTTCTCGACCAGTTTTTTAACATCCTGAGGGATCAGTGGAACACGCCGCTCCCACGGGTATTTGTCCTCCCGGCGAATTCCGACCCTTTGCGTCATGACTACTTGCTCTCCTCTCTGCATCTCCAACGGCCAGTGTGACTTCGTCGGTGCGGCGAGTATACAGAAGCCTTAAAAGGGCAGCAACCTACTTGACAGGAAACCAAGAACTGTGGTAAAGTAATTTTTTGCAACTTCTAATAAGGAACGCGAACAACAAAGGACGGCAGAAGCGTTCTTAATGAGCGTGCCCTTCTATAGAAGAGGATCCGATGTAATAATGCGTGGGGTTGACATGAATGACCTGAGTGAAGCGGATTCCAACGGCTCGATCGAAGATTTCGTTGTAAAACTGGATGACCCGATAGTTGTTAGCAAATCGGCCTTTTGCATCTCCACATTCGGACACCACGCCTCTCTTCAGTGTCAGATATTCCGCGGAAGGACGTAAGATTTCTTAACGAGGAGGTGATAGCAAGAACAAAGGCAATCGGCAGGAGAGGACCCTGAGAATCGCAGTGCTTTGCAGGGAATCATGGGGGAGGGAGAGTTCTCACTGCAGGGATTGCGCAAGCGCCTGTCAAGATCAAAGGCAGAATAATCTAGGCCACTTTCAAGCGGGACGTTGTCTCTCAAACAAAAGCGAGGGAGAATTGATAGCTTCAAACTCCGCTGTAACGATGCGCGATATCTATCTTGCCAAGCAGCGGATCGCTTCAATTGTCTTGCGGACCTCTCTGGTCAGTAGCCCTATATTAGAAGACCATGTAGGCACCTCTGTCTATTTAAAGCTTGAGGGGTTGCAGGAGACAGGTTCTTTTAAGATTCGTGGAGCTACTAATAAGATGCTCAACCTCACCGAGGAAGAAAAGACAAGAGGAGTCATCGCCGTCTCCACCGGCAACCACGGTCGGGCGGTCTCCTATGTGGCCAAGACATTGGGCATCCAAGCGGTAATCTGCCTCTCGGAGGGAGTTCCCCGGAACAAGATTGATGCGCTGAAACACCTCGGCGCCGAGATCGTGATGCATGGCAAGACCTACGATGATGCCACGGAGCACGCGTTTAGGCTCCAGAAGAAACGCGGATTGACGATGATTCACCCGTTTGATGATCCGTTTGTCATCGCTGGTCAAGGCACCATCGGCTTGGAACTGTTGGAGGACCTCCCCGAGATCGATACGGCCATTGTGCCGCTCTCAGGAGGTGGGCTGATCTCAGGGATCGCATTGGCACTCAAATCTGCTAATCCTGCGATTCGAGTGATCGGGGTCACGATGGATCGCGCACCGGTCATGTACCACAGTCTAAAGGCGGGAAAACCGGTTGAGATGAAAGAAGAGGAGACCATCGCCGACGCCCTGGTAGGAGGGCTCGGTCCGGTCAATCACTACACCTTCCGCATGTGCCAAGGCTACGTTGACGAGGCCGTCTTGGTTTCGGAGGAGGAGATCGCGGAGGCGATGGCCTTTTGCTTGGAGCAGCATCGCCTTGTTGTAGAGGGCGGTGGGGCCGTGGGGATAGCAGCACTTCTGCATCGAAGGGTGGGAGAGCTTGGGCGCAACGTGATAGTCGTTCTTAGTGGCAGCAATGTCGATCTGCCGGTGCTCTTGAAGGTTGCCGAGAAGTACCGTCTCCCTGGAGGTTAACTTCGACAGACCGTTTTTTCGGCGTTAGGTTATTTTAAAATAGATCTTGCATCAGGGAGGAAAAGGAGGGTGCAACGTATGAGCACTTTTCAGCCATTCGCCATGGAACGCATGATGTCCAAATGGGAAAATGTTGTCGACTACAATCTGTCAGAGAGCGGGGTTCACCCCATCACCGCCCGCGAGCTGGTGGACGACCCGGCGGTGGTTGAGGAACTGCTGACCACCAAGCTGGGATACGCCCAGGCAAACGGCATTTCCGAGCTACGAGAGCAGATCACTTCCCTCTATCCCGGTGCTGGCCCCGACAATGTGCTTGTCACCGTCGGCTGTGCCGAGGCCAATTTTAACGCGCTGCAAACCCTTCTTAGGCCGGGAGAGGAGATTGTGGTCATGCTCCCCAACTACATGCAGATCTGGGGCGTCGCTCAAAACCTTGGCGCGAAAGTACGAGCCTTTCATCTCAAAGAAGATCTGGGCTGGGCCCCGGACCTGGATGAATTAAACGATGTCATTACGGAGCAAACGAAACTCATCGCCGTCTGTAACCCGAACAACCCCACAGGGCATATTCTCACTGAAGCGGAGATGGAGGCCATCGTAGCCGTTGCTGAGCGGGTAGGGGCCTGGCTTCTCGCCGATGAGGTCTACAGTGGAGCCGAACGGCTGAGCAATACCCAGACACCCTCGTTCTGGGGCCGGTACGACAAGGTGCTGGCGACAAACAGCTTGAGCAAGGCCTATGGCCTACCGGGACTGCGAATCGGGTGGGTGGTGGGGTCGCCGGACATGGTGGATGAAATCTGGGCTCGCCATGAATACACGGCGATCAGTGCGACCATGCTCGCCAACAAGCTCGCAGCGATTGCACTGTCTCCGAAGGTGCGCCCCCGCCTGCTCCAGCGCACCCGCAGCTACATCCGCCGAGGCTTTCCCATCTTGGAGGAATGGCTGGCGCGCCATGAGGAACTCTTCACCCTGATTCCCCCTCAGGCCGCGGCGATCGCCTTCATTCGCTATCATCTCGATATCAACTCCGCGGAATTAGTAGAGCGGTTGATGCGTGAGAAGAGCGTCTTCATCGTTCCAGGAGACCACTTCGGCATGGACCATTATCTGCGGATCAGTTTTGGTCTGCCGCCTGACTATCTTCAGGCAGGGCTGGACCATATCCATGAGTTGATTGTTGAGCTCCAGAGATAAGCGGTCGTTGCGGTAGTACTCAGCAGAGACGGCGGCTGGACACACCACGAAGGAGGTGAAGATGGCGGTCACTATATTGACGGAGTCTGAGATTCGGAGATGCGTAGGGATGGACCAAGAGGCGATTGAGATCGTTGAGGATGGTTTTACTCGCTTGGCTAATGGGATGGCCACCATACCACCCATAATGCGAGTTGACATCCCGGAGAATAAAGGTGAGGTGGACGTCAAGACCGCCTATATACGGGGACTCGACAGCTTTGCCATCAAGATAGCCTCAGGGTTCTTCGAAAACTACCGCTTGGGTTTGCCCAGTGGCAGTGGCCTAATGGTGATCGTAAGCGCCAAGACCGGCGTCCCTGAGGCGCTCATGTTGGATAACGGCTATTTGACCAATGTTCGCACTGGTGCTGCGGGTGCAATAGCAGCCAAGTATCTTGCCCGTGAGAAGATCGATACAGCCGGCGTCATCGGGACTGGCGCACAAGCTCGCTACCAGATGATGGCTCTAAAGCTAGTGCGTGACTTTCGGAGACTGATGATCTACGGCATAATTCCCGAGGAGGTTGAGCAGTACGCTTCAGAGATGGCACCAGTGCTGGGTGTGGAGATCATGAAGGCGGAGGATGCAGAGGCTGTTGTCAGAGGCAGCGATGTCGTAGTAACAACGACGCCATCGCACGATCCTTACCTGAAGGCCCAGTGGTTACACCCCGGACTACACATCACAGCGATGGGAGCTGATGCTGAGGAGAAGCAGGAGCTGCACGCTGACGTGCTGCGTCATGCTGATCTTCTAGCCTGTGACCGGAAATCGCAGTGTTTTCGCCTGGGTGAGTTGCATCACGGACTGGAGGAAGGCATTATTCCCCAGGATGACGAGATCATCGAGCTGGGACAGCTTTCCTCCGGCCAAAAGCCTGGCCGTAGATCGGATGAAGAGATCACTATATGTGATCTAACTGGTGTCGGTGTGCAGGATACGGTGATAGCCTTGCTGGCCTATCGAAAGGCAACGGAAAAGGGTCTGGGAGAACCGATCGAGGTCTGAGGTGCAAACCAAGCTTTAAGACATGGTCTAACTGGTAACCTGTTTGCGGACAATATAAGGCACTTTATGAGGAGATGATTCTATTATGCGGTTTAAGCGTATGGCGATAGAGAGGGAGTCTCCTGAGGAATACGGGTATGGTGCCATCGACTACAACTTGAGTGAGAGCTCGGTCCCAGATCGCTACCTCCGTGGAATAGACATCGATCTGGGGAAAATTCTTATGTGCTACGGCCATCACTGGGGGCAACCTGCCCTTCGCGAACAGATCGCCGAACAGTATGATGGGCTTCCCTTTGATCAGATTCTCGTGACCGGTGGTGCTGCAGAAGCCCTGTTTGTCGTCGCGGCCACACTTCTCAAACCGGGCGATCACGTAGTCGTGGAACATCCAAACTATCCCTCCAACTACGAGGTGCCGCGCTCGTTGGGCTGCACAGTGGATGTCCTTCCTTTACACTTCGAAGCCCAATTCGAATTAGACGTAGACAGGCTCAAGCACCTGGTAACTCCACAGACCAAACTGATCAGCCTCACTCATCCGCATAACCCAACAGGAACGATGATTTCCGAAGACACCTTGGAAGCGGTCATCGCGATAGCTGAATCTTCTGACACTTTTCTCATCTTCGATGAGACCTATCGCGAGCTCACCTTTCATGCGAAACTGCCAACCGCAACGTCCTTGAGCCCAAAGGCAATCAGTATATCGACCCTCTCAAAAGCATACGGTTGTCCAGGGATTCGCATCGGATGGATTGCAATGCGAAACACTTCTCTCCTGGAATCCTTTCTTGCCGTGAAAGAGCAGATCAACATCTGTAACTCAGTGGTCGATGAGAAGATTGCCCTCTCAGTCCTAGAAAGGAAAGACCAGTTGATTAGCGACGGCAACGCCCATGTGCAAGCGAACTTCGAGGTCTTAAGCGACTGGATGAAGACTCAGACCGATCTGGAATACATACGACCCAAAGGAGGAGCAGTGTGTTTTCCTAGGATCAGGGAGGATATGGAAGTCGATGTGAGGAAATTTTACCGCTTACTGTGGGACCGTTACAAAACCTTTGTTGGCCCAGGTCACTGGTTCGAGCAGGATGACCGGTACTTCAGGATTGGCTATGGATGGCCCACAAGGCAGGAGCTAGCGACTGGTCTTGAGAATATCGCAATGGCGCTCGATGAAGCAAAAAGCGGGCACAGTTCCAGGGCTGCGCGTCGAGACTTTTAGGTGATGAGAGTTCCGACATCGATGTCCTTTTGCACAGTCAAAAGTACACATTCGCTGCCATCGTCCTTTTCGGCACAAAGGAGCATCCCTTCCGAGATTTCTCCTGCAAAGCAGGCTGGCTGCAGATTAACCAAGACGATGATCGTCTGATGAACCAATTCCTCTTTCGAATAGTAGGGTACCAAACTGGTAACAATTTGCATTGGGTCATCCGCACCAATGTCGACTTGCAATCGATAAAGTTTGTCCGTCTTTGGTACCCTTTGCACCTCCAGAATCTTGCCGACCCTAATCTGCAGTTTCTTCCAATCATCAAAGCTAATGTTCTCCATGCTCATCCTCCTCGAGCAAAGATAGCGGAGATTAAGAATCCTTTGGGTCACAGTTGTACCTCTAAAGTTGCGAGGTTGCCAACTCGGAAGGGCTCTGGCCACTTGGTTTGGCTTTTTGGGGAAGTGATGGATCGGATGCGAAAGCGATTCCTTCAGACTGGCTTGTTGAGAGTCGTCGCATTTGGATCGAGGTCCCAGTATCATTTAGGGGAGCTTTAGCTAGGAGTGCTCTTGGATACGCCACCTGGAGTAAAATGATCGAATGTTGATCAAAAATCCGATAGTCTTAGTCTTGTAACCATCGATCCCTAAAAATCGTTTCAGCAAGGGGGGATGCGCTATAAAGTATGGAACATGCGGCGGAGATGTCCCAAGGCATCTGAAAAAAAAGATGCCTTGGGGGAACCAAACGTCATCACCTGGTGACTGATAAAGGAGGCAGTGCGTATGAGCGAAAATCGAGCAATCGTTTACCCCTACATTCCGAACTCCGTGCCCAGGGTAAAACAGGAGATGCTCAAGGGGGTAGGAGCGAGGAGTGAAGAGGACTTCTACGAGGATGTCCCCGAAGCTCTCCGACTCAAGAAGCCTCTGAATCTACCCGAATCGCTTCTGTCCGAATGTGCATTGAAACGGCATGTGGAGGGAATCCTTTCGAGAAATAGGACCTGTCAGGAGTGTCTCAGCTTTTTGGGAGCGGGATGCTACCAACACCATGTGCCCGCAGTATGTGATGAAATCAATCAGCGCAGTGAGTTCCTCACCGCCTATGCTGGTGAGCCGTACGATGACCACGGTCGGTTCCAAGCGCTGTTCGAGTATGCCAGTATGATGGGTGAGCTTCTGAACATGGATGTCGTCAATGTGCCGACCTATGATGGCTTGCAGGCTGCAGCGACCTCCGTCCGTATGGCGGCAAGGATCACCGGACGCCAGGAAGCCTTGATCGTTAAGACGATCCATCCTGCAGTCCTATCTAAGATCAGGGACTACTGTGCCCCAAATCTACAGATCAGGCTTCTTGATTACGATGCCAAGACTGGCCAGATCGATCTGTCGGCACTCCAAGCTGCCATCTCGTCGAAAACAGCAGCCGTCTATTTCGAGAATCCCTCCCACCTCGGTTCCCTCGAAGCACAAGGAGATGAGATCGCCGAGATTATCCACGACCATGGGGGAATCTGCGTCGTTGGTGTCGATCCGATCTCGTTGGGTGTAATGGCTCCTCCAGTGGACTATGGTGCCGATATCGTCTGTGGCGACATTCAGTCGCTGGGGATGCACATGCAATTCGGTGGTGGCCATGCCGGGTTCATCGCCACACGTGATGAAGAGAAATACGTGATGGAGTATCCGTCCCGCCTGTTCGGAATTGCCCCGACATCTGTAGAAGGCGAGTACGGTTTCGGTGATGTGGCCTATGAGCGGACCTCGTTTGCAGAACGGGAGGAGGGCAAGGAGTTTGTGGGCACGGCTTCTGCCTTATGGGGGATCACGGCAGGGGTTTATCTCGCACTCATGGGGCCTCAGGGGATGCAGGAACTCGGCGAGGGCGTGATGCAACGCGCGAAGTACCTGATGGCTAAGCTTTCGAAGATAGACGGGGTCAAGGCACCGATCTTTGCAGCCCCTCACTTCAAGGAGTTCGGGGTCAATTTCGACGGCACGGGCAAGGCTGTGGCGGAAATCAACGCAGCACTTCTAAACTACAAGATCTTTGGTGGGAAGAGCCTAACCAGCGAATTCCCCGAGCTTGGCGAGAGCGCCTTGTATTGCGTGACCGAAGTTCACACGAAAGCTGATCTGGACCGATTAGTCGATGCCTTGACTGAGGTGGTGAGCTAAAATGCAGAACATAACCGAGAAGCGCTACACCGATGGGCGGCCTAACTTGCGCCGGTTCCACCAAGCAAAGTGGGACGAACCGATCATCTTCGAACTCAGTAACCCGGGAGAGCGGGGGATTCTCCCACCCGCAGTTGAGGATGGGATACGCGACGCGGTGGGCAATGTCGCGTCCGCGCTTCCTGACATGCTGCGGCGCAAGACGCCCCTTGACCTCCCCGAGATGGCCCAGCCGCAGGTCGTCCGGCACTACATGCGTCTGTCGCAAGAGAACTTGGGGCTTGACCTTAACATCGACATCGGTCAAGGCACATGCACGATGAAATACAGCCCGAAGATCAACGAACAGCTGGCCCGCACCCCACAGATCACCGAGCTTCATCCGCTACAGCCGGAAGAGACGGTGCAGGGAATCCTCGAGATCATGTACAAGTTCGAGCAGATCCTCAAGGAGATCTCGGGGCTGGATCGATTCTCCTTGCAGCTGGGAGCCGGATCAGCCGCGATCTACGCGGCGGCCTCTATCATCCGTGCGTATCATGCCGCGCGCGGAGACACCGGGCAGCGGGATGAGATCATCACGACTATCTTCTCCCACCCCTCCGATGCGGCGTGTGCTAAGACAGCGGGATTCAACGTCATTACCCTTTATCCGGATGACGATGGCTATCCGGATTTAAACGCGCTTAAGGAAGCGGTCTCTGAACGAACAGCCGGCCTGATGACCGCCAACCCCGAGGACACCGGGATCTTCAATCCCCGGATCGCCAAATTCGTGGATGTGGTTCACAAGGCCGGGGGACTCTGTTTCTACGACCAGGCGAACGCGAACGGCGTCCTGGGAATAACCCGAGCCAGGGAAGCCGGCTTTGACCTGTGTCACTTCAACCTGCACAAGACCTTCTCCACCCCCCACGGCTGCGGCGGACCCGGCGCAGGGGCGCTCGGCGTCATCGAGGCCCTTTCCCCGTTTCTTCCCACACCGCTGGTGGCGTATGCCGGGAACCGTTACTACCTCGACCACAACCGCCCGCAGAGCATCGGCAAGGTGCGCGCCTTCTACGGCGTCGTGCCTGCTGTTCTCAAGGCCTACGCCTGGGTGATGAGCCTCGGCGCAGAGGGACTTAAGGAGGTCTCCAAGACCGCGGTTTTAAACAACAACTACCTTTTAAAGAAGATGTTGGAGATCCCCGGGGTGAGCGCCCCCTATGCTAAAGGAAAGCGGCGTATCGAGCAGGTTCGCTATAGCTGGGAGAAACTGTGTAAGGAGACCGGCGTCCATTCCGAGGAGATCGGGTTGCGCGCGGCGGATTTCGGGGTGCACTATTGGACGAGCCACCATCCGTTCATCGTGCCCGAACCATGTACCCTTGAGCCGACGGAATCCTTCTCCAAGGCGGATCTCGATGAGTACGTGGAGATCTTGAAGCACGTCGCACACGAGGCCTACACCGATTCGGACAGGGTGAAGACAGCGCCACACAACAGCACCGTGCACCGGACCGATCAGGCCCCATTCGATGACCCATCTCAGTGGGCGATTACGTGGAGGGCCTATCTCAAGAAGACCGAGAGAGACAAGAAGGGCTGAATGTCTTATGTCAATATGCGCTGATCACGGGAGGAGGTTGGGGCTCATCGTCAATCCGGTTGCAGGTCTCGGTGGAAGGGTCGGGCTCAAAGGGAGCGATGGAGCAGCAATCCAGCAGCAGGCATTGCGGCTGGGCGCTGTCCCACAGTCGCTTCATCGCGCGGCGCAAGTGCTGGAACGTCTCAAACCGATCAAGGATGAACTCATGCTTTACACCTATCCGGCTGAGATGGGAGAAGAGGCGGCAAAACGTTGTAGCCTGGATCACACAGTCATCGGTTCGATTGTGGCGGGCCAGACCACCGCGGCCGATACCGCGCGTGCTGCCCGAGAGATGCAACGGCTGAGGGTGGATCTGCTTCTGTTTGCCGGCGGGGACGGAACGGCAAGGGACATCACCGATGCGATCGACGATACCCTGCTCGTACTTGGGATTCCCACGGGAGTGAAGATGCAGTCAGCAGTATTCGCGGTAAGCCCGATCAGTGCGGGGGACCTCGCTTTGGCGAGCCTGCAAGGACGTATCCGACGCGAGCGCGAGGCGGAAGTAATGGATATCGATGAAGACGCGCTTCGGCAGGGCATCGTCACTGCTAAGTTGTATGGGTATCTCAGAGTTCCGCATGAGGACCGGTTGGTCCAAGGAGCAAAGACTCCAAGCAGCGGAAGGGACAAGGTTGCCATGGAGACCATTGCTCTCCAAATCATCGACCACATGGAGGATGAGCCTCTATACATTGTCGGGCCTGGGACGACAACCCGCGCGATCCTGTCCAAGCTAGGGTTGGATAAGACGCTCATCGGTGTGGATGTCGTGTGGAAAGACAAGCTTCTCGCGAGTGACGTCAATGAGGCACAACTCCTGAACCTTCTCGAAGGCCGCACCTCAAGGATCATCGTCACCCCGATAGGAGGGCAGGGGTACCTATTCGGAAGGGGAAATCAGCAAATTAGCCCCAAGATCATCAAGCAGGTTGGGAAAGCAAATATCATTGTGGTAGCGACCCCGGAAAAGATGGATGCGTTGAGGGGGCGACCGTTCTTAGTCGACACCGGTGATCCGGAAACGGATCGATGGCTCAGCGGCTATACCCGCGTCGTGTGTGGATATGGAGAATACAGCATTTACAAGATCTCTTATGCCGGTGAAAATTGATCCTGAAACGGAAGCGCTAAAGGGCGCGGCGTAGCGGAGTCAGCAAGGAGCAAAGCGAACCATTTAGGAGGTGGTCATAAACCGATGTCCGATCAGGCCAAACGAAAATCGTGCAACATCCTGGCCGAAAAAGTGGCCCTGATCACAGGAGGGGCCTCCGGAATTGGAAAGGCCACGGCAGCGCTCTTTGCCCGCAAAGGGGCGGCGGTGACGATCGCCGATATCAACGTCAAGGCGGGCGAAGCGGTTGCCGAGGCCATTGTAGACGACGGCGGAGAGGCGATGTTCGTCCGCTGCGACGTGACACGTGACAGCGACTGCCAACGGACAGTGGACCGGACCGTGGCAAGATGGGGAAAGTTCGATATTCTGTTCAACAATGCCGGGGTCACCCGCCGCGCCTCAGTGATCGAGACGACAGAGGAGGAGTGGGACTGGGTCATGGCGGCGAACGTCAAATCGGTCTTCCTGATGTCAAAGGCGGCCATCCCGGTAATGGTCAAAGCCGGTGGCGGCGTCATCGTCAACACCGGATCAGGATGGGGGCTGGTCGGTGGCAAAGATGCCGTCTCCTACTGCGCCTCCAAAGGTGCGGTCATTCAATTGACCAAAGCGATGGCCCTTGACCATGGCCCGCAGAATATCCGGGTGAACGCCGTCTGTCCCGGCGATACCGACACGCCGATGCTCGCTAACGAAGCGGAACAGCTTGGCCAGTCGCATCAAGCGATCCTGGCAGAGTCGGTTCATCGTCCGCTCGGTCGGGTGGGACGTCCGGAAGAGATCGCGCAAGCCGTGTTGTACCTGGCGAGCGCCGCGTCGTCGTTCGTCACCGGGACCACACTCCTTGTCGACGGCGGCGGATTGGCCGGATCCAGCTAAAGGAGGGTTAGATGCGTGGATTGAAGGATAAGTGCGCTCTGGTCACCGGTGGAGCGAGTGGCATCGGCGCTGCAACGGCCAAGCGGTTCCTCGACGAGGGGGCGCAGGTTGTTGTCCTGGACTGCAACCCAGAGGCACTTGTGCAGATCGAGAAGGAGTTGCCCACCTTGAGCAGCACGATCCAGGCGGACGTTGCTTGCGCCGATGAGGTGAGCCGCGCATTCGATGAGTTAGACAGCCGCTTGGGCAGGCTGGATGTCCTGATTAACAACGCGGGAATCAGTGTGCGAAACCCGTTTATGGAGATCACGCTACAGCAGTGGCGCCGCGTCCTGGACGTCAACCTGACCGGCATCTTTTTCGTCGCTCAGCAGGCGGCCAAGCGGATGCTCGTTGGCAATGGCGGTGTGATCCTTAACATGGGATCGACCAACGGGATGATGGGCTATCCGTTCTACGCCGACTACAACGCCTCAAAAGCCGGGGTGATCGAGTTGACCCGTTCGATGGCACTCGAACTCGCACCGACGGTGCGCGTCAACGCCGTCTGTCCGGGCTTCATCCTCACGCCGATGCAGGAGGCGGAGTACACACCTAAGATGCTGCACGCATTTGAGAACAAGGTGCCCCTGAGACGGGTGGGCCGGACGGACGAAGTGGCTGCCCTGTTTGCCTTCCTCGCCTCCGACCAGGCTGCGTTCATCACCGGACAGACCATCGTCATCGACGGCGGCGAGATCGCTGGAGGACTGGCAAGTCGCTAGCGCTAAGCCTTCGACTATCCTTGCCCGGCCCCCAGCTTGCCAAAGGAAAGGAACTACCAGCCGAGATAAGGGGCGAGGTCAGCGCTTGACACCTTGCCGGCCAGCGCATCAGCGAGCGCCTGCTCAAAGAGCTCGATGCCGCGAGCGATTTCCTCCTCGTCAACGATCAGCGGGGGAGTGATTTCAATGACATTAGAGGATGTCCCCATGTAGAAGAGGATCAGCCCCAGTTCTTTGGCGCGGAAGCAGAGCTGTGCCACAAGCGCGGGATTGGGCGCAACCGTCTCGGGGACGATCAACTCCACGCCGATCATCAATCCTCTCCCGCGCACATCGCCGATTTGAGGATACCGTTCGGCAAGCATCTGCAACCCTTCTTTTAGCCTGGCCCCATATTTTGCAGCCCGCTTTACCAACCCCTCTTGTTGAATGACGGTGAGTGTTGCTAACCCCACAGCGCATGCCACCGGGTTTCCGGCCGTGGTCATCATATGGCCGCTCGGCACCGCATCGAGGATCTCCGCCCGTCCAACCACCGCGCTGAGTGGAATGCCTGATGCCATGGGTTTCCCCAGCATCACTGCATCCGGAAGGGCCCGCGAGTGTTGGAAGGCGAACAGCTGTCCCGTACGACCAAACCCGGCTTTCACCTCGTCGATCACGTAATAAAGGTCGTGCTCTCTGCAGAGCGCTCCCAACCCCTCCAGGAAGCCATCAGGTGGGACGATCACCCCTCCATCGCTTAAGATCGGCTCGACGATGAGGCCGGCGTAGTCGTGGTCAGAGTGGCTCAGCAAGCGGCGGATATTGCTCAAGTGCTCTTCACAACAGGCGTTTTCATCCCCGTCGTAACGGTAGGGATTGGGATAAGGAACCTTGGCCATCAACGTGCTCCCGGAGAATCTCTCCGAAGCACTGTGGCCAGAGAGAGCCGCTGCTCCGAGCGTTTGCCCATGGTAACTGCCCTCAAAAGAGATAATCTTCGGGCGCTGCTTGGCAATGGGCAGGAATTTTGCGACGAGATCCCCGGCTTCTGAGCCCGAGTGTCCAAACCACACCTTCTGGGCGAAGTCGCCGGGCATAAGCCCGACCAGCTTCTCTGCCAGTTCAACGGTTACCGGCGACGGAATCGAGATGTGGGAGTTCATTGTGGTCTTGCGAACCTGCTCGCAGGCGGCCTCAACCACCTTGGGGTGCCCGTATCCGGTATTGGCAACCGCCCAACTGGCACTGAAATCTAAATACTCCTTGCCTTGCGTGTCTCGAATCCAACAGCCCTTACTCGATTCCAAAAGAATAGGAAAGAAGCGGATCTTCATCGACTCAGCGATGAGGGCGCGATCTCGCTTTAAATAGTCAGCTTCAGAGCAGTTTAACACGAGAACCCTCCGTTAGGTCGCATCGGTCAATTGCGGCATACTAGTAAAAGAGTTGTGGAATAACCTAAGCATGGTTTTCTGTACAGGCCTCTTGGATGGCAATACTCTATCACCATTTTGATTGCCAAAACGGCAATCAAAACCCTTGCAAGATGGCCAACCACTCACTAATTACACTCTGACACTATCACCTACCCTTGCTGGTTCCTGGCGCCCCAACTTCGCGTGACAAGAGATGTCAAAGCGATTGAAGACGTCCTCTCTTGTCCAGATACTTGGGAACCTCGACATAAACGACCGTGTCATAGTTCGCATCGGCCCACTGGGCGACCTTGAGGTCGCACGCGGTGCTGATGAGCAGGGTGGCATCTTCGAGCGGCATATCGAGTCGTTGGGTGAGAAAGTCAGCGGTCCGCCGGACAGCAAGGCGAGCGGCATCTTCAAACGTCCTTGCGTTGGCGACGATTCCCCAACGGTGTTCGTTCTCTACTTGGGGCCTGGAAGGAATCTGCCCTTGATCAGCGCCTGGATCTCTACCGTCACTTCGGCACCACATTCCATGCCGATGCAGATCTCGCCGTCGCCCATCGCCGAATGCACATCCCCCATCTGCAGCAGGGCGCCGGGGACGAACACCGGGAAATAGAGTGATGCCCCGATCCCCATTGTGGGAACGTCCATGTTGCCACCGTGGTCGCCTGGAAGCCCGGTCGGCGTTCGGTCCAAGGGCGTGGTGCCTATCGTGCCGATCATCAGCCTGGGTTCGATGACGATATCCTCGTTGAAAACTGTCTTCCGATCTTGGATAGTGCAGATCTTCGTCACCGGCCCCGGCGCCCGATCCTGGAGGACCCCTTCCCCAGGGATGAGAGTCGCCACCGCGTGACCCTCGGGCTCGATGTCGAGGACTCGAATAACCAGGATGTCTCCTGGTTGAGCGTTTTCGATGAACAGGGAACCCGTATTTGGGTTCATGTGCGACATGTCTATCGTGTGCGCCAGGTCCTTCTCCGTCTTTAGCTGATCATCGAAGCAGTCAACCGTTTCGAAGACGACGGTATCCTTTACCGAGGCGCGGGCAATCGGTTGGTTACGCGGGTCATAGAAGTAGGTCCTTGTTTCCTTACCGATTCTCAGCATGTTACCTCCTCCTTGCGAATCGACATCAAATGGCCGCGAAACCATCTCACTTGCCACCCGCAACCTTGGCCAGGGCGGCATCCAGGACATCCAACCCCTCGTTAAGCTGCTCATCGGTGATGGCGAGGGTCACCAACATACGTAGCACATTTCCATATAGACCGGCACTCGGCATGATAAGCCCATTACGAAGGCATTCCTGCACCACAGCAGAACACTCCTTCTTGGCCGGCTCCTTTGTGACCGGGTCCTTGACGAGTTCCATGCCGACCATGGCGCCCAGGCCGCGCACGTCGCCAACGATGGCGCACCTGCGCTTCACGTCCTCAAAACGTTTCCGGGTGAACTTACCAATGGCGACCGCTCGGTCGAGGAGCTTATCCTCTTCTACGATGTTCAATACTTCAATCCCTGCTCGACAGGCAATGGGGTTGCCGATGTACGTCCCTCCGATCGAACTCCCTGGAATGCGATCGTAGATCTCTTTCTTTCCGATCACACCAGACAGCGGGAGTCCGGCCGCGATCGACTTTGCCATAGCGATGAGATCGGGTTCGATGTCGTAATGCTCGATGGCGAAAAACTTGCCTGTGCGGCCGAATCCGCTTTGAATCTCATCGGCGACAAAGAGGATCCCATGCTTGGTGGTCAGTTCACGCAGATACTCCAGAAATCCATCAGCTGGAACGATGAACCCACCTTCTCCCTGCAGTGGTTCGATCACGACCGCGGCAACCTCTTCAGGATCGACCAGCGCGATCAACGCGCGCTCAAAGTCCTCAAATTGCATGTTGTTGCGATACGGGTTGGGAAGGGGGAGGCGGTAGATGTCCGGTGCAAACGGCCCAAATCCTGCTTTGTACGGCGATGCCTTATGCGTCATGGTCATCGTGAGAAGGGTGCGGCCGTGGAACGCTCCCTCGAACACTACGATCGCCTTTCGCTTCGTGTACTTGCGGGAGATCTTGACCGCGTTCTCGATCGCCTCAGCCCCACTGTTGAAGAAGGCCACCTGTTTCGGAGAAGGTCCGGGGGCCAGCTTAGCGAGACGTTCAGCAAGTGTGACAAATGGCTCGTAAGGGATCGCTGTGAAGTCCGTGTGCGCGAACTTGCCCGCTTGGTCGCGAATTGCCTCAACCACGCGATCTGGTGTGTGACCGACGATCAGGCAGCCCCAGCCACCGGTAAAATCGATGAACTGATTCCCATCCACATCTTTCACCAAAGCGCCCTTTCCTTCTGCGATAAAAAAGGGCGCGAGCGTCTCGAATGCAAGCGGTACATACCGCTCCTTTTTGGCAGTGATTTCACGCGACTTCGGGCCAGGGATTTCCGTTTTGATCGATATGGCGCTACTGCTCATACCATACCTCCTAAAAATTTAGATCTTGTACGCTCAATCTTACTAAAAACTGTCCAAAAGGTCTATCAATTCTACGCTATCCTCCCCCCATCACCCCTTTCTCAAGATCTATCACACCATTAGTTAAAACCGTGTACTACTTTCCAGGCCTCATCTTCAAACGAAACGTCAAAAATCGAAACTAGACTAACTAATTGCAACCCTAGTTTAGACATCGAGACGGTTCTGTTCATGACCACTCGCAGTTTCTGTTTTCCGTGCTTCTTACTCGTAAAGGAGGTCAAATGCGCTGGGAGCGATGCCAGCCCGTTTGTCTCCAAGACAGCTCGGAAACCTCCGTTTGCAACTCCTAGCTGGTCAAATCGGCTTGAGTAGGGCCAGGACAGCAGAGCTTGCTTATCAAATTCAATTGAACAGCAATTGGATGTGGACTCCCTTAACGTCTTATGCCAACGTTTAAGGCTGGTTCTCGTTTTCTCGTATTGGCACATGCCGAAGCATCTTTGCAAGCTCATTGAGTATGACTCTTTCTAGTCCACATTTTACCAATACAGGTATTTGCAGCATACACTGACGGAAGTGGTAAAGCAAAACCTACTACACCGGACGTTCATTAACTGTGCCCTTGACCTACCCCATTCTATGTACCACTTGCAGTGAGAAGGAATGTTCCCTGATCGATGGAAACCAAAGCACCGAACTTGGCCGGAGGACTCACCATCCTTTTCCCAACAGATCCTTCAACGCGTCGATATCCATCGTTTTTTGGCCACGATCTTCTTTAAGCGTCTGTTCTCATCTCAAGTTTCTTCAGCCTGCGCAGTTGTGCCTCGTCCATCCCACGGTACTTGTTCCGCCAACGGTGAACGGTTGCCTCCGAGACGCTGTACTCACAGCATACCGAGGCGATCGTTAAAAAAATCTGGTGCCCTCGGACATTTGTCCTTTGGGCACCAGATTATCACCTTGCTGAGCCAGAGCCTTTGCAAGGCGTGCTCAAGCTAGCCTTTCTTCTCTTCCTTGTTAAGGTATTGAAGAATCGCGTCGACTACTAAGTAGTTGATCGACCGATCGCGCCGTTCACTCAAACGGATCAGACGCTGGACCGGCTTCTCTTCCATTTTCCTTTGTGGAATGTAGATGGAGAGCTTGTCGAGGATCTCCTTCTTAGCCATGTGGTTCACCTCCTCATCAAGGAACTTATTCCCCCTCTTCTCATGTGATTCCCACTGAATTGACGATCCTTCATAGGATAGCAAGATATCCAGTCCGTTCTATGCCAGGAACCAGAAAATTTCATGGAAGAAATATGGAAGAAAAGCGTGTGAAAGTTTGTTCCCCCACTTGATCACTTCGGAGATTATATTGAGAAGCGGCAAAAAAGCACCCCCACCACCCGGAGAGGGCAAAGGGAGCGCTTAGGGCACATGAGCCGCGATATGGGCTCAAGGCTTTTTACCCTAGCACAAAATGGCGTTACAGGTCAAATGTCAAGCATCCATCTCACCCTCTTAAGACTCGAAACAAGAAGCAAGAAAGACTTGGTGGGTGGTACAGGACTCGAACCTGTGGCCTCATGCACGTCAAGCATGCGCTCTCCCAGCTGAGCTAACCACCCATTTAAGAGGCGGCGAGCGGATTCGAACCGCTGAATCAGGGATTTGCAGTCCCTTGCCTTTCCACTTGGCTACGCCGCCAGACAAAAACAATTATAGGGACTTCGTCAGGTGCCGTCAATCCGAGGCTATGATGCCAGGTTGACTAAGCAATCTATGCGGTGCTGTATGGAAAACTCTTTAGACAGGGAGATAGAAAATCAGTGGCGCAGGGCAACGAGGTAAGTGAAGTCGATCCCGTCGTCGTCGATCTGTGTTTGTGCCCCGAATTCCGCCTCGCAGTGGGCGGCCATCTCCTCGGGCACGCTAGTGAACTTCAATCCTTCTTTTCTTCCGGTGACAAGGTGCGAAAAGACGATTCCCACTCTACAAGCAGCAAACGCGATCTTGAGAATCGTCATCATCGTCACCATCGGATCGTCACCGATCGGGTAGCCAAGGACGCTCAGGATGTAGCCGGTGTCAAAGCTCTCTGCGACGAGAGGATCGGTCAGGATGTCGCGCACCTCGAACGATGCACCTTTGTGATCGCCAAAGCGGCGGCACGCCTCCTGCACCATTCGCTCACTCACATCGATCCCGTGATAGCTCTCATAGGGGAGGCCCTCAGCATCGAGGAACGAAAGAAGGTCTCCGAGGCCGCAGCCAAGGTCGAGGACCCTTCCTCTCGGCGGCAGGAGGGAGATCGCTCGCTCGAACAATCGTCGCTGTGCCTGCACGCTAGAATACTCAAGGATCATCGTGTCGTCGCCGGAAAAGGCGGTATGGCGTGCATCGTAGAATGCCCCACAGGAAGCGGGATCGGGAAACCCAGCCGGGGTGTAGCGGAACATGCGGCGTTTCAGCCGCTTAGGGAGCAGACGAAAGGGATTCATCCTCCGATTCGCTACTCGTTTCGGTCTTCTTCGCCCGCCCGAGCACTTCGCCGATCGAGCCGACCATGTAGAAGGCCTGCTCAGGAACCTCGTCCAGCTCCCCATCGACGATCATGGCAAACCCCTTGATCGTCTCGTCCAGCTTAACGTAGACCCCGGGTCGGTTGGTGAACTGGTCGGCAACGTAAAAAGGCTGACTCATGAACCGCTGCACCTTGCGCGCCCGACGCACCGTTAACTTGTCCTCCTCGGAGAGCTCATCCATTCCCATGATGGCAATGATGTCCCGTAGATCCTCATAGCGCTGCAGGATTTCCAGGGTCTGCTGGGCCACGCGATAGTGTTCATGCGATATGACATGAGGATCGAGCATGGTGGAGTTGGACTGGAGCGGGTCGACCGCGGGATAGATTCCCTTCTCAACGATCTCGCGCGCCAGGGTGATCGCCGCGTCGAGGTGGGAGAAGACGGTTGCCGGTGCCGGATCGGTCAGGTCGTCTGCCGGGACGTAGATTGCCTGTACCGAGGTAATGGAGCCTTTCTTCGTCGAGGTAATCCGCTCCTGCAACTCCCCCATCTCCGTGGCTAAGGTCGGTTGGTAGCCCACCTCGGACGGCATGCGGCCAAGGAGCGCCGACACCTCACTTCCCGCCTGGGCGAAACGAAAGATGTTGTCAATGAACAGCAAGACATCCTTTCCCTCCTCATCGCGGAAGTATTCGGCCACGGTAACCGCGGTGAGCCCCACCCGGAAGCGCGCCCCGGGTGGCTCGTTCATCTGACCATAGACGAGGGCCGTGTTCTTCAGTACACCAGTCTGTTTCATCCCAAGGTATAGGTCGTTCCCCTCACGCGTCCGCTCCCCAACCCCAGCAAAGACCGAGTAGCCAGAGTGCTCGTAGGCAATGGAGCGGATCAGCTCCATGATGAGAACAGTCTTTCCCACGCCAGCGCCGCCGAACAGGCCAATCTTTCCCCCTTTGGGAAACGGAGCGATGAGGTCGATCACCTTGATCCCCGTCTCGAAGATCTCGGTCTCGATCTCCTGATCCGTAAGCGACGGAGCGCGGCGATGAATCGAATAACGCTTTGTCGCCTGAAGCGGCGGAAGTTCATCGATCGGCTCACCCATCAAGTTGACCAGCCTTCCCAGAGTCTCCGGACCGACAGGCACGGTAATCGGACCACCAGTGTTGATCACCTCGGTCCCGCGGGCAAGCCCGTCCGTTGAATCCATCGCAATCGCTCGCACTACGTCGTCTCCCAGGTGCTGGGCAACCTCAAGGATGAGGTCCTCCTCTCCTTCCCGTTCGATACGCAGGGCATCGTTCACCCGTGGCAGCTTTCCTCGCTCAAAGCGAGCATCGACCACCGGCCCTTTCACCTCGGTTATAGCCCCTGTTTGTTTGCCCTCTGCCATCATATCATACCTCGATTTAGTAATTGAGTAATTTAGCGATTGAGTGATTTAATGATTGGACGTTCAATCTCCCAATCCCTCAATCTTTCGATCACTCAATCTCTCAATGCTTCTGCCCCTCCCATGATATCGGCAATCTCACGGGTGATCGACTGCTGCCGCGCCTTGTTGTAGGTGCGGGTGAGTATCTTTAGCAGGTCATCCGCGTTGTCAGTGGCGTTCTTCATCGCTTGACGGCGAATCGCATGCTCGCTCGTCTTCGTCTCTAAAAGCGTGGAGAAGAGCTTGCCCTGAAGGTACAAAGGAAGAGTGAAATCGAGCATATCCTTGAGGTCTGGCTCGACAAGTGCCTCAGGTCCTCTTGATTCCACCCTGATCGGCAGGATCTCCTCTGCAACAATACGCTGTGCCAGGTCGGAGATAAACTGCATGCCCACCACCACCACCCGGCCTACTTTTCCTTTTATGTAAAGGGAAATAAGATCCGATGCCATCTTCTGTGCCATTGTCGGGGTCGGGTTCTCGTAAAGGTGAACGTAGCTTGTAAGCATTTCCACACGCTGACGAGCAAAGTAGGCACGCGCCTTTTCTCCCCCGGCGAGAATCCTCCCTCTCTCATCGAGCTCTTTCAGTAGGTCATACCCTTTCCTATTCAAATCCCCCTTAAATCGGCCGCATAAGCCGCGGTCGGCGTTGAGGACCAGGATCCCCACGTAAGGAGAGCCATTAGTGATAGTTAAAGGATGCGGACCCGTGCCTTCACCGATCTGAGCGAGGAGGGCAGCAAGGAATGCCTCCAGAGCCGCTATGTACGGCCGCGCTACACCAAGTCTTCGCTTCATCCGCGTCACCTTGGTCATGGCAATTGCGTTCATCGCCCTGGTGATCTGGCGAATATTCTCGATATTACCGATTCGACCCTTGATTGCACGGACACCGATGGCCATCTATCCTCCGAAGCGTTCCTTGAACTCGACGACTGCCTTCTCCAACTGGGACCTGACGGCATCGGTGAACTCTTGCTCCTCTCGCAGTGCTTGGTAGATCTCCTCATGCTCGGCGTGAAGGAAGCGGAGCCATTCCTCAACGAAACGGCGAACCTCGGCCAGTTCGATATCGGCGAGGTGGTTGTCCACCGCCACATACAGCGTCAATATCTGTTCTTCGACCGGCATTGACTGATACTGCTCCTGTTTCAGCACCTCCATCAGGCGGTCCCCTCGGGCAAGCTGGGCCTTCGATTCCTCATCGAGATCGGCGGAAAACTCGGCAAACGCCTCTAATTCTCGGTATTGAGAGAGTTCCAGTCTAAGCTCGCCAGCGATCTGTTTCATCGCCTTGATCTGTGCCGCACCCCCAACCCGGGAGACCGAGATCCCCACATTGATCGCCGGTCGGAACCCCTGGTTGAACAGGTCGGACTCAAGGTAAATTTGGCCGTCGGTAATGGAGATCACGTTCGTCGGGATATAGGAGGTGATGTCTCCGGCCTTAGTCTCGATGATTGGGAATGCGGTGAGCGATCCCCCGCCATGTTCGTCGGACAGGCGCACGGCCCGCTCCAGCAGTCGCGAGTGGGTGTAGAAGATATCACCAGGGTAGGCCTCACGCCCGGGCGGCCGACGCAACAACAGCGCCATCTCGCGGTAGGCCACAGCGTGCTTGGAGAGATCATCGTAGACGACAAATGCGTCCTCGCCTTTGTAGGTGAAATACTCGGCCATAGCACACCCAGCATAGGGGGCGAGGTACTGCATCGGCGTGGGGTCATCCGCATCAGCGGCGACCACGGTGGTGTAGGCCATCGCGCCGTGACGCTCCAAGGTGTCCACCACGCGGGCAATGGTCGAGGTCTTCTGACCGATTGCCACGTAGATGCAGGTGACCCCTTTTCCCGCCTGATTAATGATCGTATCAAGCGCGATTGCGGTCTTTCCTGTGTGGCGGTCGCCGATGATCAACTCGCGCTGGCCACGGCCGATCGGGGTAAGGGCGTCGATCGACTTAAGGCCAGTTTGAAGTGGGGTGTTAACCGGCTGGCGTTGGACCACGCCAGGGGCCTTGATCTCCGCCTTGCGCGTCTTGGTAGAGGCGATCGGCCCCTTTCCGTCCTTCGGCCGACCAAGTGGATCGACGACACGGCCGAGGAGTTCTTCGCCTACCACCGTCTCCAGAACGCGCCCGGTACGGCGCACCTCGTCGCCCTCCTGAACGTATTCGCTCTCTCCAAACAGGGCAACCCCGACACTCTCCTCCTCCAGGTTGAGAACCAAGCCGTATATATCGTTTGGAAATTCAATGATCTCGGCGGCCATCGCACTCTGTAAGCCAAACACGCGGGCGATCCCGTCCCCTACCTCGACGACCACCCCAACCTCTTTCATCTCCAGGTCGTAGTGGAACCCCTTTATCTGCTCCTTGAGTATGGCACTGATCTCATCCTTGCGTGTAGCTGCCACCTTCCTCCCCCTTATCCCTCGATCAGGGTCCGCAATCCTTCAAGCTTGGCTCGCAACGTCCCATCGACTACCTTACCGTCCACCTCTATTCTCACTCCACCGAGGAGGTCCGGATCGAGCCTCTCCTCAAGCTCCACTCGCCCGCCAAGCGCCTTTGCCAAACGATTGACCAAACCATCGCGATCTTCCAAGGACAGCTCCTGAGCCGTAGCTACCTTCACCCGAATTATCCCCTCCTCCTCCGCGCGCAGGGTGAGGAACTCCTCGTAGATCAGTTCGAGGTAGTCCTCGCGCCCGTTGCGTATGAGTAGGGAAAATAAATTGCGAAGATAGCCTAAGATCTGCGGAAAGGCCTGTTCGACCAGTCCGTTCTTCTCCTCACGCGAAACGAGCGGATGGGTCAGAAATCGGGCGAAGTCGGGAACCTCGGTGATTTCGGCAAGAACTCGACGGTAATCCGCCTCAATCTGATCAACACACCCTTCCTCGTAAGAAAGACGATAGAGCGCTTCGGCGTAGCGGCGGGCGATCTCGCGTGATTTCACTGCTTGATCCTCAACGCCTCTTCATCGATCTCAGCAAGGAGTTCATCGAGGAGCCGGCGGTGGTCCTTAAGCTTTACCTCTCGCTTGAGAACGCGCGAGGCTCCCAGTACCGAAATCTCTGCGTAGGCACGACGTAGTTCCTGTTCCATCTGCGCGCGTTCCTGCTCGATCTGCATGCGGGCATCATCAAGGATCCGCTCTGCATCATGCTTGGCCTCGCTCTTCGCTACCACGATAGTCTCCTCCGCCTGGGCATGTGCTTTCTCGACGATCTGACGGCTCTGCTCGTAGGCTTTCTTCAAGACCTCTATCCGCTCAGCGGCGAGCTTGGCCGCTTTTTCCTCATCCGCCCGCGCCGACTCCATCCGGGATGCAATCAGCTCCCGTCGACGATCGAGGTACGCAAGCGCCGGTTTGAACAGGAGCCGTTTCAACAAATAGAGGAGGATGGCAAAGTTGACCAGATTGAAGATAAAGGTCCAGTTCAGACTCTTGACGACCTTCCCCCACTCGAGATTCACGAGGTCTCCTACACTACAAACAGAAGTATGATCGCCACTACCAGGGAGTAGATCCCGGTCGATTCGGTGATCGCCTGTCCAACGACCATCGTCCGCATCAGCGCCCCTTCCATCTCCGGCTGACGGGCTATCCCGTCCAGGGCATGTGCGGCTACGAGTCCTTCCCCGAGCGCCGATCCGATCGATCCGATTGCCATGACAAAGCCGGCAGCGAGGTACTTAGCCGCGGTGGCGATGTCGGCACCAGAAATTCCGCTAACTACGTTCTGCGCATCTTGTAACACATCTCCTCCTTTTAACTTTCCACTGCCACGTTGATATACGCAACGGCAAGCATGGCAAACACAAACGCTTGAATTGCTCCGATAAACAACCCGAAAAAGGCGTTAAGCGCCGCTGGAACGACTACTGGAATAAGCTCGCCCGAGACAACCGCAAGCAGGATCGCCCCGCCAAAGATGTTTCCGAACAGACGAAACGCATGCGAAACCGGCTTGGCGATCTCACCCACAATGTTGAGGGGGAGCATGAACGGATACGGCTCGATGAACCCCTTGAAGTACCGTCTCCCCCCTTTCATCCGGAAGGCGAATACCTGAGACATGACAAAGACAAGGAGTGCTAGACTGAAGGTCACGTTAAGATCTTGCGTGGGAGATTGGAAATAAGGGATGACTGATATCCAGTTGCATAAAAGGACAAACAAGAACAACGTCGAAATGAACGGAAACAGCTCCCGGGCGAGCCTCTCCGAAGCAAAATTGGAGGTCAGCTGTCCCTTAAGCAGGTCGATCAGTGCGTCAACCATCGCCTGAATACGGTTTGGTTTCTCCTCGATTTTTTGGCGCAGTCCGCGACGTAGATAAAGAGCGAGACTGACGAGAAAAGCGATCACTACCCAGCTCATGATAATCGCAACAAGGTCGAAACGCAGTGAGAAGCTGCCAATCGTAACATGCAGGATGAGCTTTTCCCCTAGGTGCTCGAGCATCGTGCGATCCTCCTCTGCCGAAGGTAGCCCAGATGCAGGTTTACCTGACCAACAAAGATCCCTCCACAGGCAGCGAACAGGGCGGAGTGCCCCATCCGTGTCACCAGCGCTAACGCAACCACAAGGAAGAGAAACCTTCCCAGGCTCGACAGCACTGCGATCACTCCTCCCTTTCCTTTAGAGCTCGCCTTGATCAAAGAGTGTCCAGCCTCGTACAAAAAGAAACAATTCAAGGTAAATAGCGCGCACCCAATCAACACGCCAAGTGCCGCGGCCACTAAGCCGAGACCAGCAAGGACCCCAGCGGCCACACCGCAGAGCCCCAACGTGCTACACAGGCGAAAAAGCCTCATAAACTCAGAGGTTAGGGAATTGTTCATCTTTCGCGACCCGATAAACTTGAGCAAGCTTAGATGGTGCGCAGTTGCTTGCTCTTGAACTCGACCAGTTCCTCTACCTTCTTTGAGTATTCGTGGATCGTCTCGTCATTCTTCTCGCGGTAACGGTGGTAATCGTCCTCTGAGATCTCGCCGTTACCCTTCATCTCTTCGAGCTTCTCGTTTGCATCCCGGCGGATGTTCCGCAGAGCGATCTTTGTTTCCTCGCCCTTGGCCTTGATGATCCGCGTCAGCTCCTCTCGGCGCTCCTCAGAAAGCCTAGGAATCTTGATCCGGATGACCTTCCCATCATTGGTCGGGTTAAGGCCCAAATCGGCAGCGAGGATTGCCTTTTCAACAGCGCCCATCTGGGTTTTGTCATAGGGTTGCACCACTAGAAGATCCGGACCCGGAGCTACGATAGTCGCTAGCTGCCTAATCGGGGTTGGGGCCCCGTAGTAATCGACAATAACGTCCTCGACCATGGCGGGGTTGGCTCGACCGGTCTGCACCTTGCCTAGACTGCCTTTAAGCACCTCAATGCTTCGACCCATGTGCTCGAGCATCTCGCGCTTAACCTGTTCTGGCATAGAAAACACCTCAATTACGAAATTGTAAAGCTATCGCCTTTTCAAGTCAACGCAAGCGTCTTAAGCACCCTTACGCCTAGTGCTCACCCACCTTGTTGTCCCAGTGGGTGAGGAGTGAGCGTAGTTTTGGGAGAGCCTGTTTCATCGCCTCCTCACCTGAACGGACTCCATCAGCCGCCTTAAGGTAGCTTAACCCGCGGGGCAAATCCGGACAGATGATCAGGTCCGCCGGCCAGAGGGTGAGCTTGAGGTGCAAGATCTCCTGTTGGAAGATGGCCACTGATTGGTTGATGATACTGTAGATGCCTGGAAGGGGGCGCTCATGCTCTGGTCGCTCCCGAAACAGGTCCTCCAGTAACTCCGTCAGGCTCCCAGGAACCCACGTGTGATTTATCAGTCCCTCTCGAAGGCCTTGGCCTAACCTATCCCACAAACTCCGCCCGGCTGGAGTGGTCGGTCGGGGTACAGGAACGATGTCCACTCCTATTACTAGGTCCGCCCCAAGCTCGCGGCAGACCCGCACCGGTAGCGGTTCAACAAGGCCACCGTCCACCAGCAGGTGTCCTTCCCATCGCACCGGATGAAAGATACCCGGGATAGAGGCGGAGGCGCGCATGGCATCGGCCAACAGCCCGCGACGAAGGACCACTGCCTCGCCGGTATCGATGTCACAGGCCACCGCGGCAAACGGAATGGAAAGCTCCTCGATCCGTGCATCGCCAAGCAGGGCCTGGAGGTACTTACGCAGCTCACTTCCTGAACTTAAGCCTGCACGCGGAAAAGTAGGCAGGAAGCTTCGCATCACCTTGGGGAGATCCGTATCCAGCCACTCCCGCTCGATCCGTTCCACAGAGACACCTGCTGCGTAGGCCCCGCCCACCATAGCTCCGATGCTCGAACCGGCGATGGCGCAGATGGGTATACCCTCCCGCTCAAGGACCTTTAGGACACCGGCATGGGCCGATCCCCGCGCCCCTCCCGAGGCAAGGGCCAACCCGATCTTCACCTCTTCAAGATCGCTTCTCACTTTCTTCACCCTGCCCCTCCTTGAGGCTTCGCTTTCCGAACCAGTCAACGCCCCGATGGCTGAGATAGACAATTCCGACCCCGACGATGCACAAGGACGATAGCTTCTGCAAGAGGGAGAAGGCAACGGCCCCATCGATCGGCAGTCCCATGATGCCAAAGACGGCGGCGTAGGCCCCTTCCATGATCCCGATCCCCTTGGTGTAAGCCAGGGGAAAAGCCCCTCCCCTACTCCCTGAAGCACCGAGGAGGGGCAAAGGGTTACTCATAACCCATATGAAGTGGGATCAAATTCTGCAAGCGTCTCAGGATCGAAGATGCTTAAAGGGAGCCCTCCGTCCGGCCGCCGCCAATCTTGCAAGGTGGTTGTAGTGGTCTTTCCTTCAAGGTAGTCCCGCTTAACAAACTTCTCCACCGTCAGCTCCCCCTCGAACTCCCCAAGAGCGAGGATTTCCATCTCCATCTCCAGATCTCCTTGCTCGTTGAACCCACGCATGCGTAGAGTTATATACTCCTCCTTATCGACCCAGAGTGTCATCGTGGGATAGTCGACGTCGTCCTTAGTATCGGCGCGCTTGGTCAAATCAAGAACCCAGACGGCGTGCTCGGTTTCGGCGATATCGATTGTCCCTTCGCTTGCGATCTTTGCGGTGTAGTTATTAGCCAAATCTATCGAGCCCGCAATATCACCGTAGGACATGGTGGTCCCGGCGAAATTCATCTCCTGCTCCTCTTCGGAGATCAGCTCCTTGGTCATTTCAAGCGCAGGAAGGTATAGCCATATACGGGCCTTTTCACTTGGGTCTTCGGGGCTGACTGTCAACAGGATTGAACCTTCTTCATCTCCTCCGAGGAAGTACAGCAGAATATAAAGGACCTCATCAGACTCTTCGCTTTTACCGGAGTCAATAACCATCTTACCAAAGACACCAAATTGTGATTCAGTGATTACCCCGTTGGCCTCTTCAGTGTGCGCCGACATCCGGAGAAGAATACCTTCCTCACCAAAGTTGCCAGAGCCACTGAACACCTCCTTCATCTGGGCAAGAATCTCATCTCCAGTCAAACCTTCCGCAAGGGCGATTCCACCCAAGAAAAGAGCAATCACCACAAGAGCGCTCGCAATCCATCTTTTATTACCCATCGTAACCTCCTTCTTCGGTCTGTTTTATTGGCTTTATTAACTTCTTGCTCTTTTCGATCCGCTTCCAGGCAGTCCTTGCCAAAAACTTCGGCCGCCAGGTGACAAGTATCGCCGGGATGACGGTGAACGCGGAAAGGGCACTGATTACCATGGTCATTGAGATCAACAGCCCGAAGTCCCTCATCCCTTTAAACGCCGAGACAAGGAGGATCGCGAACCCGAGCGCCAGGGCAAGCGCATTATAGGTGATCCCCCGCCCAGTGGTCTGAATCGTCGCCTGCAGTGCCTGATCTCCGTCCTTCCCCGCACGCACCTCGCGGCGGAAGCGGGAGATGAAGTGGATCGCGTAGTCGATCCCGATTCCTATCGCAATTGCGCTCACCATTAGGGTGGCGATATTGAGTGAAGTCCCGGAATAGGCCATCACTCCGAAGTTGATCACCACGGTGAGGACAAGCGGGATGAGGCTGATCAGCCCGGCGACGATCGAGCCCATGAGCAAGGTAACGATCAAGCCAACGGCGAGGATCGACGCCCCCAAGCTCGTGATCTGACTCTTGGCGATCCGCGCAAAGAGGCTCGAGTGGACCCGTGTCGGGCCGACCATCTCCGCTTTGATCGATCCGGTAAAGTGACTGTTTAGGTACTCTTGAACCTCCTGAACGAGCTTCACCTGCTCGGCACTGCCTTCCATCGGGTAAAGACCCATCACCTCTCCGGCGGAGAAATCCCCCAGGGTCATGTTTCCGAGGCTCCCTCCTTGAAAGGTAAACAGCAGCAAGAGCTGAGAGATGAGCTTACGATCTTGCGGGATCACGTAGTAGGCGGGATCATCGGCGTGGAACTTCTGGTTCAACTCACGCACCATATCGGAAAGAGCAATCGTCTTCTTCACACCTCTACTCTCCAGGAACTCCTGCAAAGCGACGACTTTGTTCAGCAGAGCAGGGTTCTTCAGACCGTCGCGCGTTCCCGTGTCGATTTCGATCATCACCTGTTCGCTACCGGAGAAGTGACGGTCCATCACGTCGATCGCTTGCACCACCGGGTTCTCTTCGCCGAGAAACTCCGTCTGGGAGGTCTCTATCTGCAAAAGAGGGAGCCCGGAGAGAAAAGCAAGGAAGAGAACAGCCGAAACACCAACTACGAGCCGGCGATGGCGGAGGATCACCCGTTCGAAGCCGGAGAGGGCGCGCGTCAGGATTCCTTCATCTTTCCTATAGATCTTTTTCTTAGGGACTTTAAGGATCGACAAGAGGGCTGGGATTAAGACAAGCGAGAGGATCATTGCTGCGAGGACTCCCACCGCAGTGAAGAGGCCGAACTGCCGCTGTGGGATGAGGTACGAACTCAAAAGCGAGAGAAATCCCCCCATGGTGGTGAGTGAAGTCATAACGACTGCCCCGCGCATCTCTTTCATGGTGTTCAGGATAGCCTCTCGCTTCAATAACCCTTTGGCCGTTTCCTCATGGTATCTGTTCAGAACGTGAATCCCGTCGGCAATGCCGATTGCCATCAAGATCACCGGGAGGATGAAGGAGATAAGCGTCATCGGAACGTTGAAGAGCGCCATCAAACCGAGCGTCCACACAACGGAGAGGATGACTACCAGAAGCGGTAGCACCACCCCACGTAGGCTCCTGAAACTGAAGTAGAGCACCAGCACGACCACCAAAATGACGAGTAGGAGGAGGATACGCAGGTCCTTCCCCATCGACTCGGCGAGGACAAGGTTCATGTAGGGAAGACCGGTGACGTACATATGATCCGGCGAGGTGTCATACTCCTCGACGATCGCCGCGATCTGTTTGGCTACCTCGACCTCTTTAGCATCAGTCTTCAGCTTGATCGAGATTACGGCCGCCTTGCCGTCGGAAGCGACGATGTAGTTACGGACCGTGTTACTTGCCATCACCCGCTCACGATAAGCGGCCATCGCCTCCGGGGTCTCGGGAGCCTCCTCTCCCGACGCCGCCGGGCCGACTGCAAGCGTCTTTTCCGTCCCTGTGATCACCTGCGCGTCGAGCGGCCCAGTTACTTCATCTATCCCGAGGATCGCCTCAAACCGCTTCTGCATCCGCTCGATCTTCTCTAGGGTCGCCGTGTTGAAGATTCCGTTTTCGTTCTCTACAGCGACCATGAGCAGCCCTTGCGCGCCATAGCGATCCTCAGCACGCTCCATCGCCATTACTGTCGGGTCGGTCTTATCGATGTAGTTGGAGAAATCGGTATCCGTATGAAGCCGCGGGATGAAGGCGATGAATCCCAGGGTAATCAAGAGGATAATGCCGATCGTGATGTGGGGATGATCGACGATCAGTTCGAAGAATCGCTTCATCTAAGCCAGCCTTGCTTAAGGTAGAGGGCGGCGAAGAATCCCGGAAAGAGGTCCTCGCTCACGTCAATCGCCTCAGCGACCCCTTGAAAGACCTGATCGATGATCCCGGAGAGAGCCATAAGGCCAGCGTATTCCGGTGAAGTTTCTTCAAAGAAGCGGGTAACAAGCCAAATCTGCCCCACTGTTCCGTCATCGATCCCCTTAGGGATGATCAGGATGATGTCGTATGGTTCCTCTGCAAGCGCGATGTCATTGAGAGGGTCCTCATAACTTGACTCAACGTCGACAAGCTCGATTGAGACATTAACCATCCCAGTCTTACGAAGAATCCCGGCCAGTGCTCCTACTCGCATCGTCGAGGAGAAGGTCTTCGTCTCATCCACGAGGAGCAAGCGCTCTCCTCCCTGTGTCCCTTGGTCGCTCTCCCCCTGCCCATACCCTACCAGGGCAACCGTGAACAGCCAAGCGAGGACCCACAAGAGTGAAGCAGCTTTGATCCCTTGCTTCATCGGCTATCTCCTTTCTTCAATCCGTTCCAGATAAAACCGGCAAGCTCGGCAGGGGCAGAATGGAAGAGCTCTCGCACTACCTCCTGCGGATGGATCATCTCCCATGAAGCAATCGATTGCACAACGGCGAACAGCGCGGGAGCGATGATGCGAGGATTGCACGGTCTGACCCAGCCTTGATCCATTCCTTCCTGGATTAAGACCTCGATCCGTTCCACCACCTTCCGATGGAAATCGACCAGTTTGTCCTTGAACCTCTTCCCCGGGTTGAACTGCTCTTGCAGAAGGACCTGGGCAAGCTCCGTATTTTCCTGGAGAAGGGAAAAATGATCTGCAAGAATCTGCGCGATCTGCTCCGGAACCGACAAGCCGCTTCCTCGAAGCTCTTCAAAGAAGGAGATACGTGCCTCGAACTCCGTTTTGAAGATGGAGAGGAGAATCTCCTCTTTACTGTCAAAGTAGTTGTAGATCGTCCCTACTGCCACTCCGGCCTCGTGGGCGATCTCCTCTGCCCGCGTTTTGTAAAACCCTTTGCGCGAGAAGACGCGGATCGCGGCCTGTCGGATCAGCTCTTTCTTATCACCTTGAGACACCTTCCCCTCCTTTTCTGAATGAATGTTCATTCATATCATGCCTCAGCCAGGCTCATCTGTCAAGGGGAGAAAACTGAAATGCGGATAAACAGGATGAGAAAAGGTAATTCCAACTGGTGGAGGTGAGCGGATTCGAACCGCCAGCCTCCCGCGTGCAAGGCGGGCGCTCTCCCAGTTAGAGCTACACCCCCATTAGTAAACAAGATTATAACGGCGCTCTTTAGCTGATCAACCAGTTGACACCACAAGAATCAAGACGGTAAAGTGATGTCCACACAAAACACGCAAAGGAGGAAATCATGATCAAGAGGTCTTTTCTGCTAGCATTCGGGTTTGTTGTACTGTTCGCTCTGATCGGTCAAGCGGGCCTCCCTGAGAAGGGATGGGGAATCGGAATCCAGATCAACTATCCGTTCACCGGATTCAGCGTCCGCTTCTTCAACGCCGAGGGGATCGGGTTCGAGTTCAACATCTTCCCTAATCCGACGTCCCGTTACGTGGAGGGCGATTACGAAGTGCGGCGGCTCGAACTGACGCTCTCGGGAAAGCTCCTCTATCCGGTCCGGCAGGATGAGAACGTCAACTACTACTTCTCCGGTGGCGCCGCGATCACATTCGCCTTCGAAGAGGAAGAAACGGCTCTCACAGAGGGTATTAAACAGCCGACGATCCACTCCAGTATGGAAGGGGCGATCCTCTCCGGAATGGGCGTGATCGAGGTTGAGGGGATCTGGCTCGATCGGCTGGTGGGCACTTTTGAGTACGGCCTCACCTGGGACCTGTTCGACCCGCTTAACTTTTCGTTCCTCTCCGGCGGGATCGGGGCGCATTACTACATCTAGAGATTGGAAAGGAAGACAGGGCTTCATCACTGCAAGAGGGTACTTAAAGATAGACGAAGTGACAGACGTGCCAGGCGGTGTTGAAAGACCAGGTTGCGACAAGGGAGAGATTGAGCACCGCCGCGATCTTCTTTCCCTTAAGCAGGATGTAGAACGGTCCGACAAGTCCGACGAACCTGAGGGAGACTAGGAGGCCGAGGTCAACGCTACTCCCTTTGAACCAGGGAAGGAAGTAGAGCCCCTGAATCAGGTACCCCAACAAGGAGAGAAAGAGGAAGACCCGCAGATCCAAACCGTGAGCATTGGCAAGGTTCTTGGCACGGTGTACCCAGAATAACAAGTATTTTACAAAAAAATTTCGCACTATGGGGATCACTAACCTTCGAGTCTCCGGTGTGTGATGATACCCCAGGCTCTCCCCGCAGGCAAGATCAAGGAAGAAGGGGCCCCTTTTCGGGGCCCCTTCCGACTTTGATCTTCCTGGTAAGGAGGTACTTTTTTGCTCTATCACAAGTCTACGCCCTGTGTGTGGAGTTTGCGTGGAGGACATATGGACATTTTGTGAACTCCACGCGTGAAAAAAAGAAACAACAGCGCCCTTTCGGATATCATCGTCTTCCCATGAGGAAACACACTGAAGAGCTTGCTCCGTCTCATCCGGGTCACCTGCTTGCAGTTTCAGAGGCGCTCCTCACGGCCCTTATTTGGTCCTCGTCGTTCGTAGGGGTGAAGGTGGCACTTACCTACACCGGCCCGTTCACCGTGGCTGGTTTGCGCTACTTTCTTGCTTTCCTGTTCCTCCTCCCATGGCTCTTGCAGCAACGGGAAAGATCACTCTCTCTCACCAAAGCGCAGTGGTCGCGGTTTACCCTCATGGGCCTTATACAGTACACGATCGGAAACGGTGCCCTATTTCTTGCCCTTAAAACGCTCTCAGCCACTACAGGCTCGCTCGCCCTGTGCTTGGTCCCGATCCCGGTTCTGCTGCTCGGAATAGTGCGGCTCAAAGAACAGCCGCGTCCCGTTCAACTGCTGGGGCTCGCGATCACGATCGGTGGGAGTGTCCTCTTCTTCTCCCCTGGGTTAGAGTTGGGAGACCCGCTTCCACTTGGTCTCCTCGCCATTGCCATCCTTAGTTTTTCCGCGTTTCCAGTGCTGGCACGTGAGGTCGCACGTGATCACCAGGTGGAGAATGTAACGCTGACAGCGCTCCCACTGGGGATCGGCGGCGGTATCCTCCTCATCCTCGCCGGTGTAGTGGAGGGAATCCCTCACATGCCCCTCTTCGCCTGGGGGGTGATCCTGGGACTCGCGACGGTGAACACCCTGATCGCCTACCTCTTTTTTAACCACTCGTTACAGCATCTTACAGCCGTAGAGGCGAACGTGATGTTAAACCTCGCTCCGCTGGGTACGGCACTGATCGCCTGGGGGGCCTTGGATGAGCGGCTCGTTCCGGTTCAGATCGCTGCCATGCTCCTGGTTGTGGGAGGCGCTAGCCTGGCACAGTGGCGAAAACGAACTAAAGCGTCCCCGAGGCTCGGTCCCCCCACGCTGGAAGGCCGTTGAAATTCCCTAGTCCAGGGTCTATGATGACCGCAGGACCTGGTAAGGCGGACAGGATGAGTGATCATCGCGCACTGGTTGTGATCGACATACAGCGCGGCTTCCTTGAGGAGGGGTATCCGTTGTTCTGTGGCGAAGAAGCGCGGCGGATCATCTCCCCCACACGCGAGTTGGTGGAACGGGAACTGCAGCAGGAAACTCCGGTCTTCTTCAATGCAGACGCCCATGCCCCGAACGATAGGGAGTTTAAGATCTACCCTCCTCATTGCATACGAGGAACAAGGGAGGCACAGATCATCCCCGAACTTGCTAGTTATCTTGATCGGGCGACCATCATCGAGACGGAGTCGTACAGTGCTTTCTTCAACACGGATCTACACCGCCGCTTGCAAGGGATCGGAATAAGAACGCTGATTATCTGCGGCGTGTGCACCGATATCTGTGTGCTGCACACTGTCGCCGACGCCTACTACCGCGGATACGAGCTTGAGGTCCGCCGGGACTGTGTCGCTTCTTTCGACAACGAAGCACATGCCTTTGCCCTACGCCACATGGAACAGGTCTTCGGAGCGCGGATCACCCAACAGGAAGACGGATGAACGACAAGGACCGATTTGCGCCCTCTGAGCAGATCCTCTCCGGAGAGACGGCGGATGTCTACTTCCTTCACGCCCGCCGCATTCTCGAAGCGGAGGGGAGCGACGCGGACGTCACGATGGAGGTCTTTCCGGCCCGCGACGGAATCCTGTGCGGAATCAAGGAGGTAAGACAACTCCTTAAGAAGGTCCTCTCTCCCGGAGGTGAAGCGTGGGCCATCCCTGAGGGGAAGAAGATCGAGAAACGGGAGGTAACACTTCGGATTAGCGGTTCCTATCGGGAGTTTGGAATCTACGAGACGGCGATCCTCGGAATCCTCGCCCAGGAAAGCGGTTGGGCGAGCGCGGCGCGCTCCTGCGTCGAGGCGGCGGGTGGGACCCCGGTGATCCATTTTGGGGCGCGGCATGTCCACCCTGATATCGCGGCACGCCTCGAGTACGCCGCGGTCGTTGGCGGGTGCAGCGGGTGCGCCACCCCGGCTGGGGCGACCCTTGCCGGGATCGAGCCCTCAGGAACTATCCCCCACGCCCTCATCCTGTGTATTGGCGACACGGTCGAGGCGATCGAAGCGTTCGACCGATATATCGACCCCAAGGTCAAGCGGATCGCCCTTGTCGACACGTTCAAGGACGAGGCCGAGGAGAGCCTGCGCGTCGCCCGCGCCCTGGGCGATCGCCTGTGGGGGGTGCGGTTGGATACCCCAGCCGAGCGAGGACGGGTTACCCCGGAGCTTGTAAAAGAGGTCCGTGCCAGGCTCGATCAAGCCGACTTCAAGTATGTACGGATCGTAGTCAGCGGCGGGATCGACCCGGATCGTATCTCCCTGTTTCAGAAACAAAGGGCACCGGTCGACGCCTTCGGGGTCGGAAGCGCCATCTCCAGCGCTGCCCCGATCGACTTCACCGCTGACATCAAACAGATCGAGGGCCGCCCGATCGCCAAACGAGGAAGGATTCCTGGGATCACCCCCAACTCGCGTTTGGAACGGATTATCTAGCCAGTTTGAGTCCCTTCTTCCTCTTTACTAACATGCAAAAGGGAAACATGCCAACGACCGATCGTATCACCGACAAGCTCGCCCGTCTTCCCTCTTCGCCCGGGGTCTACCTGATGAAGGACGCGGGAGGGGCGGTGATCTACGTAGGGAAGGCCGCGGTATTGAGAAACCGCGTCCGCTCCTACTTTCACTCAACTCAGGAGATGGAGGTAAAGACACGAAGGTTGGTGTCTGAGATTGCTGACTTTGAGGTCATCAAGACCACCACCGAGGCAGAGGCGTTCATCCTCGAAGACAGCCTGATCAAGCGCCACCAGCCACGGTTCAACATCCGCCTGCGCGACGACAAGCGCTATCCCTACCTAAAGATCACCAACGAACCGTTTCCCCGAGTGATGATCGTCCGCCGCCGATACAAAGACGGGGCCCGTTACTTCGGTCCCTATACCAACGCCAAGGCGATGCGATCGACCCTCAAGCTTGCCCAGAAGCTATTCCCAATCCGTACCTGTAACCTCACCCTCCCCCTAAAGAAGCCGCGCAGGCCTTGCCTCAACTACCATATCGGCCGGTGTCTGGGACCGTGCGCCAATCTCGTGAGCGAGGAGGAGTACGCTCAAGCCGTCGAAGGAGCAGCGATGCTCTTCGATGGACGGACCTTTGGGTTGGTAAAGCGCCTGCGAGAGCGTATGGGGGAGGCGGCCGTGGCGAAGCGGTTCGAGCAGGCAGCGAACATACGAAATCAGATCACCGCGCTTAGCCGCGCCCTTGAACGGCAGTCGGTCGCTCTTCCTGATACAATCGACCGCGACGCTATCGGGATCGCGATCGATAAAGATCGCGCCTGTGCCGAGGTCTTCCTCATCCGCGAGGGACGGTTAAGCGGCCGGAAGACCTTTCACCTACGCGCCCCTCAAGAACCGAGTGTAAAGGAGGTCCTCTCCGCCTTCCTCGCTCAGTACTACGCCGCGGCGACAACTATCCCACAGGAGGTCCTCCTTCCAACGGAGATCTTAGATACAGAACAGATCAGCGCCTGGCTCTCCTCCCTACGTGGGAAGCGTGCAAGATTGAAGGTCCCCAAGCGCGGGGAGAAGCACCGATTGGTCGAGATGGCGAACGAGAACGCGCGCTATTCCCTCAAAGGGGAGAGGATCACGACCTCGCTCCGCGAAGAGTCAAGCGCTGCCCTGGCCGAGCTCGCCGAAGCACTCTCACTCTCCTCTTTTCCGCAGCGGATCGAGGCGTTCGACATCTCGAACACGCAAGGTGGAGAGGCGACCGGATCGATGGTCGTCTTCGAGAACGGACGTCCCCTGCGTGATGCCTATCGCCGGTTCAAGGTGCGCTTTGGAGGGAAACCAGACGACTACGCGATGATGACCGAGGTCCTCCGCCGTCGTTTCCGCCGCGGCTTAGCCGAGTTAAACGACCCGAGCGTGTCGCGCGGGAAGTTCTCACAGTTTCCCGACTTATTGTTAATCGATGGGGGGAAGGGACAACTGAACGTCGCAGTATCGGTCTTGACCGAGCTTGAGGTCGATGGGATCGCGACGATCGGCCTTGCCAAGCGTCACGAGGAGGTCTTCCAACCCGGAAAGCCGGATCCGATTTGCCTTCCAGCAGAGAGTAAGGCGCTCCTCCTGCTTCGCCAGATTCGCGATGAGGCCCATCGGTTCGCGATTACCTATCATCGCCGGCTGCGCGCCCGCCGCTCCCTCGCCTCGCAGCTAGATGAGATCCCGGGAATTGGGCCGAAGAGAAGATCGGCGCTCATCAAGCGCTTCGGCTCACTCGATCGGCTCTCGCGTGCAAGCATCGAGGAGATCTCCTCCCTCCCCGAGATTCCCTCTTCCCTTGCCGAGCGGATCGTCGAGACCCTCGGGCGGCCTTGAAGATCAACTATCCGGCACTCAAACGACTACGGAATACTGAAGTTCAGTGATCACGCAAGGTACGAATCAAAGAAACTTTAGAAGGAGTTCCTCTCTCCCACTGAACTCTGGTGTTGGATTGCAAGACGCAATCCCATCTCTTTTTTGAGCGCGAGAGGTTGACTCCCCCTGTATTCTGACTATAATTAGGGTCATAACGATGTCGAAGCGACATTTTACCCTGATTTATGCACGGGAAGTAAAGAAACAACTACAGGTAATTGAGCGCAAATACTACGCACTGATTCGCAACGAGATTGAAGCACAACTACAGTTTGAGCCGGATGTAGAAACAAGGAACCGGAAGCCATTGAAGCGCACCGTGGTCTTTGAAGCAGAGTGGGAGATACGATTTGGGCCGAACAACCGATTTCGGGTGTTCTACGAAATAGATCGGGAGCAGGAGAAGGTGTACATCCTGGCGATAGGGGTGAAAGAGGAAAATCGGTTGGTCATAGGTGGAGAGGAAGTGGAGCTATGAAGATAGTGTCAGTAGCAGAGGTGAAGGCACGGTTCAGCGCCTATTTGAAAGCGTCCGCAGAGGGGCCGGTAGTGGTGACACGGTACGGGAAGCCGGTGGCGGTGTTGCTGCCGGTAGAAGACGAGGAAGAGCTGGAGCGGCTGATACTGGTCTACACGCCGAGATTTCGAACGATATTGAATACAGCGCGGCAGCAGATTCGGGAGACGGGAGGCGTAGAACACAAGGAGTTCTGGCAGAAGGTTGAAGCAGAAAGCACCTAACAGAACAAGATAGCCTGCAACGATGGGTTGGATTGCAAGACGCGCCTCTATACTTTCCGTGACAGACAGGGTCTTCTGCGCCTGGCTCGCACGGCTCACACACGCGATGTCGAAGAGATCGCCTCCCTCCCCAAGATTCCCAAACCCCTGGCCGAGCGGATCGCCGAGTCGCTCGGCCGGCCTTGAAAATCAACTATTCGATGCTCAAACGGCTACGTGATATTGGAGCTAGTAGTTATTGAGGTATGGATCCAAGAAGTTACAGTCGGAATCCATCATTCCTGCTAACGGCCGCGGCTGTGCCCGCCGCAAAGCAGCGCAACTGTAGCGGCCATCAGTTGAAACCGCTTGTTAGAGGTTGTTCCCAAGTTCCGTTTTCTTTCTCAACTACTTGGTCCTACTTGTGGCCAGATCTGCCGCCCGATTTTTTTAAACTTGTTGATTCCAAGGGCACCACGCTCATTTCGCGCCTTTGAACCCGGTGCCTTCAATGCGGCTTCCACTGCCAGTCTTTCTGCCTCGTAGATGGCTTGGGCTTCGAAATTCTCATCCAGCAGAACAAGCAACACGAAGCCCCATTCCTTACCAAGTTTGATGCGGCCTAGGCGCTGTCCTGATTTGGAACTTGGCAAGACACATCGAGTCTTTATCTGAAGGCGCTGTTCTTTGTCCGCCGAATGACGAATAGCATCGAATCCCGATTGACGAACCTTCGCAAGTTCAAGACCTAGTAAGCGTGCTGCCTCGTATTCACCAATCTCTCCCGTTATACCGAGAGGTCGGCCAGTCAACGACCTATATCGTTTCGCGATTTCCTTCGCTTGCTGGAGGAGAGTCATCAATTCATTTGGCATCTGTGACTTCCGCAATCTCACGTGTGCGGCGTCTAATGTGGTGCTCACCAAGCGCTGAAAGCCTTAGCTCTCAGCGGTGCGGTGGAGTACCTGGTCCTGCGATTTCGTTTCATTGGACGAAGAACTTCGAGCAGGACCCTGGCAGCCGACAGAAGCATGAGTTTCAGACCAATTGGTTTAACAATTAGACCGCTAACAAATGCCAGCCAGCCAAGAATGGCCAGGGCAACAGGACGAACTGACTTCATCTTGCTGAACACATTTTTCACCATGATAGTCACTCCTTTCCGCCATTTAAGGTTTCGAGTGTGACTGCCAGGGATCTCCTGCTCCGCACAATGGCGTCGTGCCCGAAATTCTCCCTTCTTTCCGTCGCAGAACGTCCTGCGCGTAACCTGCAGCTGCCGCAGGCGGCTGTCAGGTTCATGCGCATGTTAGAACGACCCCGGCTACCACTTACGTATCTCCTTCAGAGTAGTTTGCTTCGCACGGCCTAGCGATGGATCTCGCTCAGTGGCCTTACGGACGATCTCTGCCTGGTAGGCCTCAGTAAGTACCATGTCGACAAATGGGGTAACCGGTGCCATCGCGATGTCGAATACGTCCTGAGGCTCTGGGCAACGCCGATCTGAGTATAGACGGAAGAAGACAGTGTAGAACGCCATCCGGAGACTGGGGAAAGCCCTTGTCTGCAGATCTCCTTCAGCCTTCAGAATCTTCCGAACCCAGTTCGGTTTCCTCCACGCGAGATGTTGGAGTACCCCATCTTCTACAAACCGATCAGCGTCTGAACCATCGTACGTCTGGCCAGCGGGTTTGAAATTGTCTCGCAGACTCAACATCGATTGAAGCGTATCGTCCTTCCAACCGTCAGACCACTTCTTCTCGAGCGAAATCACCTCTGGTATGGTGAACAACTGATCGAAGAAGCCAGCCGTATCCCCAAACCCATCCTTCCGGAGCATTGAAAACGCAGCAAGAATCGGATTAATACCAGCCGGATCCGGGTAGCTGGTAACCTCGTCATCAAAGAGACTCATTTCAGTCTTAAGAAGGGCGAAGGGAATCACACCAAACAAATTGGTGAATGCTCCGAACAGCTCCGGACGGTGGCGCAATTCCAGAAGCGTCCAGACCGATATGCAGAGCACGGCAGGCGTTGCTACAGAACGCCTCAGCACTTTTCCCTGAAGCCCGCTCGGGTCCTTGAGCATCTCGCTAAGGACATTTGTGTCTAGGGCCCAGAGTTGGTATGAGTTCTCGCCGATCTTCAGTGTCATATCCTAGGAGGTTCGTTCTAACATTGATTATACAGTTCCGTATAAGAACCTGGACAACTCTGTTTCGCAACATAAGACGCCGGCAATTGATTTGCAGGAAGTGCGATAACTACAGTATGCCCAACGGCTTGCATGGCTTATATCCTCTTATCTGGATGTCTTATATGGATCCGCATAAACCACTTCACGACCTATTCACATCCTCGCGTCCTGGAAATCCCTGTACCTTTCAGGGCACCCAGCACCGGGTTCGTAGACTACGGGCTCTTCGCAATCAGCACCAGTTATCCGGTAACAGCTTATATCATGAACCTTCCTCATGTCAAGAGTAGAATCCGCTTTTCCCGTTAGCTTTTTGGTCCGCCAGTCGAGGCTCAAACAACCACGGCCGAGGCATTGACTTCGAAGAAGACCACCATGCTGTTCTCGGTCAGGTGCATCCCGTTGTTAGCCGTTCTATTCCCTTGGTTTAATGAGCCGGTCCAGTAGAATGTCTTCTACGTTTCTTCGTGAATCAAGCACAGATAGGACGAATACATTCTTGCCCGCTGTTCTGTACATAATCCGCCAAGGGGGAACAATCAACTCTCGATATTGCAGGATACCTTGATCTTGTAATTCTGGCACGATGCGTCCGCGCTCGGGGGAATGATAAAGTTGAGAGGCCGTTTCTTTAATTTTTTGTAGTATCTTCAGCGCGTTTGAAGGGCTGTCATTGGCTACGTAGTCTACAATATTAGCTAAATCATCCTCAGCTGTCGCAGCCCACATTACCTCGTATTTCTTGCTCATTTATCCGTCAGCGATTTCTCTATATTTTCAAACACACTTTTTTGAGATTTCGATCTGCCATTCTTAATATCCTCTTCACCCTGTGATAGAAGTTTTAAAATTCCTATAGCATTTCGCATGTTTTCATAACTCTTTGGGTCTTGCAATACTCCTCTTGGTTCCCCATTTTGCGTAATGACTACAGGGCGACGACTCTCATTGACCTGCTTCAATAGATCCGCTGTTTTGGATTTGAGATATGTCACCGACTTGATGTCTGTCGAAATGTTCATCGCTACCACCTCCGGCCTTTTTATGGTATCAAATTCAGACCGCAAGTCAAGAGTAACAACTCTCTCTGGGATGGAGGCGACGGTGGGGATGAGCATACGAACCTTCGAGAGACGATCAGGTGCAAAGATGATCTCGCTGACGGTAACCAGGAGGGCAATGGGGCCTGGCCCCATCCTACGAACGAGGGCTATAGCGTGGCAACCGTAATCGTTGCAGAAGAATATCATTCTTGCTATACTTTCGCTATGAACTGGAACGCCTTTCTCAAACAATTCGGGGACTGCCCGGTGATCGAACCGGCGATGGTCTATGCCGGTCAGCCCAACCCACGCGCGCTACAAGTACAATTGAGTCGATGGGTGGCAAACGGCCGGTTGATCAAGCTTGCACGGGGGAAGTACATGATCGCCGAGCCGTATCGGAAGATCGATCCACCACTCGAACACCTGGCAAACCGCCTTGTGTATCCCTCCTACGTCAGCCTCGAACGCGCCCTTTCCTGGTACGGGCTCATCCCTGAATCGACACCCGTTCTCACTTCCGTGACAACGAGGCGGCCAGTGGTTCAGGAGACTCCGCTTGGAACGTTTCGCTATCGTCACGTGCAACCGCAGCTCTTCTTCGGCTTTGAAAAGGTCCTCCTCCGTGGGATCGAGGTCACAATCGCCCTCCCGGAGAAGGCGCTCGTCGACCTCTTCTATTTCTGGAGCGGCCCGATCTCTCCTTCGCGAATCGAGGAGATGCGGTTCCAGAACCTCGACCAGATCGATCCAGAGCGGCTCTCCGCTTTTGCCCGCCGGATCAAGGTGCCTAAAATTGACCGAGGCGTCGAGCGCTTCCTCACCCATCGCGAAGCACTGCTCAAGGAGGTTTCCCTATGAAGGATAGAGCGCTGCAACTGGTTAAAGAGACACCGGAGCCTCAGAAGGCAAATCTCCTGCGGGAGTACCTCCAGGCGCACATCCTCTACTCGCTCCAGGGAAAGCGGGCGTTTGAGCAACTCACGTCTGTCGACGGCACCGCACTCCGTTTCATCTATGGCATTCCTCGGTTCTCTGAGGACCTTGATTTCTCGCTTGAACGCAAAACCGGTTACAGCTTTGACACGCTGCTCCAAGCAGCCGAGAGGGATCTTACCAAGGCAGGGTTTGAGGTGACAGTGTATCCAAGGACGGGGAAAACGGTGCATTCAGCTTTCTTTCGGTTTCCCGGACTCCTCTACGAGGCAGGACTGAGCTCCCACCGAACTCAGAAGCTGTCGATCAAGGTTGAAATCGATACGAACCCTCCGCCTGGGGCGAAGACCGAACAAACGGTGATCAACCGACACTTCCTGCTTGGATTATGGCACCACGACCTTCCTTCCCTGATGGCTGGGAAGATCCACGCCCTCCTTATGCGATCCTACACCAAGGGACGCGATCTCTATGACCTTCTATGGTACCTCACCCGGTCAGAACCCGTTGTTCCCAACATCGTCTTGCTGAACAACGCGCTTCAACAGACGGGTTGGAAAGATGATCGTGTGACGAATGAGAACTGGCGGTCAATCATCGGTGAAAGGTTGGAACAGCTCGACTGGATCTCCGTTTCAGAGGACGTTTCCGCCTTTCTCGAACATCCTGCCGAACGGTCCCTCCTCACCAAAAGGACGCTTCTAGCCGCGTTGGAGCGCGCAGAGGAAGGGATTGATTAATTTAACGAGTGAGAGAGTGAGTGAGTGAGTGAGTGAGTGAGTGATTTAACGATTGAATGATTTAGCTTCCCAATCTCTCAATTTCTCAGCGCCCTCTGCGGTAAAAGGCTTGGGTAGGGTTTGGGCTTGAACTTGAAACTGAGTAGCGGAAAAGATTTACTCGAATAGGCTGCCATAGCCTCCCCATTTGGAGCAAGCTCCCAAGAGCGATTCCTTTCTCTGATTGCAAGAGTAAAACCGGCCTCTATAATCTTCCTTGACTTCGAAAGGAGGCTTTTTGATGGAACTGATCGATCTTCTGCGAGAGCTTTCAGACGCGTTCGGTGTTTCCGGCTTTGAGGATGAGGTACGAGAAAGGATCACGGACCTTGTTTCACCGTACGTCGATGAGGTAAAGACCGATACGTTGGGGAACCTTTTCGCAACGCGGACGGGGAAAGAGGAGTTCACCCTGATGCTCGACGCCCACATGGACGAGGTGGGATTCATGGTGAAGTGGATCGATGAGAACGGGTACCTTCGTTTCGCCCCGCTCGGCGGGTGGGATGAGCGGATTATCCCCAGCCACCGCGTTGAAATCCTCACCCGTTCGCGCGAGAAGCGCTACGGGGTGATCGGTTCCGCCCCACCACATATCTTAAAAGAGGAGGAACGAAAGCAACCGATTCCTCTCGAAAAGATGTTCATCGATGTGGGAGCCTCTTCACGGCAGGAAGCCGCTGACATGGGGATAAACATCGGTGACCCGCTCACGATCCACTACCCGTTCACCGAGCTTTGCTCAGGCTACGTCACGGGGAAGGCATTCGACGATCGAGTGGGGTGCGCGGTGATGATCGAGACGGCGCGTCGGCTAGCGAAGAGAGATCTCAAGGTGAACCTCGTCCTCTCCTTTGTCATCGGTGAGGAGGTGGGGCTGCGCGGGGCGCGCACCGCCGCCTATCAGATCGATCCGGATCTTGCCCTCGCCCTGGAGGGGACGATCGGGGCGGACATGCCCGGGATCCCCGAGGAAAATCAGCCGGTCCGCCTCGGTCGCGGCCCAGCAATCACGGTCGCTGACCACACGATCATCGTCTCCCGTCGGATGGTCGAAGCATTGGAACAGGCAGCAGTCACTGAAGAAGCGACAATACCGTACCAATACAAATTACCCACCTATGGAGGGACTGACGCCGGCGCGATACACCTCTCCCGAGCGGGGGTCCTCTCCGGAGTCGTCTCTGTCCCCTGTCGGTTCATCCACTCGCCGACCTCCACCCTGCGCTTGAACGACTTTGAGAACACAGTCCGGTTGGTGACTAGGTTTATCGAAGCCCTCCCTGACATCCTGCGCTAGGAGGAACGTCGCAGGCAAGCGGCGACGCTACAGAGGAATCACTCTTTGGAACAGTATTTCGTAGCGTCGGGGCTTGCCCCCGACGTTAAGCAGCCGGACGCTGATGTCGTATCGCTTCATCAGCGTCCGGCCTTGATTCACACGGTCCTTGCAAAGTGGAAAATTTTCACGCCACGGTGAGCCCGACGCGCTTGGCGGCAAGCTCCTCGCGCACGACCTGACAGAGACGTTTGATCCCCTCTTCAATCTCATCTTCGCTGTTTACGGAGAAAGAAAGGCGCATCGTGTTCTTCCCGCCCCCATCGACGTAGAATGCGCTTCCGACTATATATGCGACGTTATGTTCCAAAGCTCGGGGAAACATCTCCTCGGTATCAACTTCCTCGGGAAGACGGACCCACAGGAACAGGCCGCCATCAGGACGAGTCCAAGTGATCCCTTCCTTCGTCGGCATGTACTTCTCGAGCGCGGCGATCATCGCGTCGCGCTTGGCGCGGTAGCGTCCGCGCAAAATCCTCAGGTGATCCTCCATTCCGTAGTCTTTGATGTACCGAGCCGCCAGATGCTGCGTGAGCTTGGAGGTGCACAGGTCCGAGGCCTGCTTCATCCGCAAAAGGATCTCTATCAGATCCTCCTGGGCAATCAGGAATGCCAGTCGCAGTCCCGCCGACAACACCTTGGATAGGGTAAAGAGCATGATCACCCGACCGTTTTCATCCATGCTCTTAAGCGTCGGCACCGCTTCTCCCGCGAACCGGAGCTGACTATAGGGGTTATCCTCGAAGATCAGCAAGTCCTCCTGTCGGGCAATCTCAAGCAGGCGCTTGCGCTTCTCAAGTGACATCGTGATCCCAGCCGGATTCTGAAAGTCAGGGATCACATAGATCGCCTTGAGTACCTTGTCCACTCGCCTCGCCTCAGCGATCTGCTCCTCGAGGACGTCGAGGTCCATCCCATCTTCTTGCAGCGGGACCCCGATCTTATCAGCCTGGAACAGGCTAAACGACTGGATCGCCCCCAGATAGGTGGGCAGGCCACAGAAGATGACATCTCCTGGGTCAAGGAATGCCTTGGCTAACAAGTCCAACCCCTGCTGCGAGGCGGTCGTTACCAGCACCTGATTTAAGCTCAGGTCCAGTCCCTGCGGCCGCAGCCAATCGATCACGGCACGGCGCAAGGTCCGGCTTCCCTCGCTCAGCCCGTACTGAAGAACGTTACGGTAATGCCCACGCAGCTCGTCGGCCGCAATCTCAGCCAACTCCTCGTGTGGAAAGGTCTCAGGGTCGGGGAGCCCCCCGGCGAACGAGATGATCTCCGGTTTCTCAGTCAACTTGAGGAGTTCACGGATTGCAGAACGCGGTGTCCCTAACGCGCGTTGGGAAGTATGTCTTTTCATTAATCTCTCCTTACGCTGCGCTCCACAGTGCAACGCCCTTTATTATACGGTGCGCAAACCCTTACTGTCAAAAGAGAAACCGCTCGAACACAGGAAGGAGATAGGCAGCGGTAAACGAACCGAGGAGTGCGCCACAGATGACATCAAGTGGGTAGTGCTCCCTCACATAGACACGAGAAAAGGCGATTATGATCGCAACTAAGTATGCGGCGAGCTGGATGAGGATGTTCGGATAACATACGGTGATTACCCAGGCAATCCCGAACGAGATAGTGGCATGTCCAGAGGGGAAGGAGTAGCTGTCGATCAAACGTGAGCGGAGGCCAAAAAAGACCAGCGCCGGTCGTGGGCGATTGAACAGCAGCTTGAACAGACGGAAGACAGCTATATTGACGATAGAGATCCCGAGGCCGACCAACACATAGCTCCGGTCGATCGGTGAGCCAAATATGATCAACCCCAGGGCAAGCCCACCCCACAGGTAACCATCGCCGAGGTAGGTGGCAATGACGAACAGGAGTGAAAGCCTCTTGAGAAGAGGGTGCCCGCTGATCGCCTGCATAGTTTCGGCATCCCAGCGCAGAAGCTCCTCGATAGCAAGGTCCCATCGACTCACTAGGCGCGTCCAAGTACTCACCTTCTTGCCTCCCTTGCCCGCAGGGTGGGAAAGAGGATCACGTCGCGGATGGAGGGAGAGTCAGTAAAGAGCATAGCCAATCGGTCGATTCCGATCCCAATCCCGCCGGTCGGCGGCATCCCATGTTCCAAGGCAAACAAGAAATCCTCGTCCATTCGCTGCGCCTCATCATCCCCAGCCTCTCGCAGACGCTCCTGGTCCTCAAAGCGAGCGCGTTGGTCGATGGGGTCATTCAACTCGGTGAAAGCATTGGCGATCTCCACCCCACCGATGAACAACTCGAACCGCTCCACGAGTCCTTCCGTGCCCTGTTTCCTCTTGGCAAGCGGCGAGATGTCCATTGGATAGTCCTTGACAACCGTCGGTTGAATCAGCCCGGGTTCGACGAACCTCTCGAACAGGTGCTCGATGAGTTTCCCGTGTGAGAGCTCTGGAAGCTCGATCCCCTTCTTTCGAGCTTGCTTTCGAATGTCTGACTCTGTAACTCCATCAAGGGAAAGGCCAGTGGCTTCTTCCACCGCTTGTACGAGGCCGATCCGCTGCCAGGGAGGGGAAAGGTCGATCTCGTTCTCCTGGTAGGTAATACGCGTCGAACCCACGGCCGCCTGAGCGCTTGTTGCCACCAACTCCTCCACGAGGGACATCATCCCCTCGTAGTCGGAGTACGCCTCGTAGATCTCCAGGATGGTGAACTCAGGGTTGTGCTCAGTGGAAACCCCCTCGTTGCGGAAGCTTTTCCCCAATTCATAGACCCGTTCCAGGCCGCCAATCACCAGCCGCTTCAGATAGAGCTCGGGGGCAACGCGCAGGTAGAGATCGATGTCCAGTGCATTGTGATGGGTGACGAACGGCCGTGCCGTCGCTCCACCAGCGATCGGCTGCATCATCGGCGTCTCTACTTCGAGGAAGTCGCGAGCGTCAAGGAAGCGGTGCATCGCGGAGACCATGCGGGAACGGCGGACGAACGCCTCCCGCACCGCCTGGTTAGCGACCAGGTCAAGCGAGCGATGGCGATAACGAAGCTCAATGTCCTTCAAGCCATGCCACTTCTCCGGCAAGGGACGGAGTGCCTTTGAAAGAAGTGACCATTCCGCTACCTCCACCGTCAACTCTCCCATCTTGGTGCGAAAGACATCGCCCCTCACCCCGATGAAGTCGCCGATGTCGCTTGAGCACAACTCTTGGTAACGCTCTTCGCCGAGCCTGCCGGCAGACGCATGCACCTGGATCTTGCCGCTTCCATCCCGTAAGTCGAGGAACGAAGCCTTACCCATACGACGGAGGGCAACCAGCCGACCAGCGATCGTCACCTGCTCGCCACTTTTCTCCCCCTCTTTAAGAAAGGAAAAACGGGCGCTTACTTCGCCGATGGTATGACTGCGAGAGAAACGGGCAGGATAGGGATCAATCCCTTTCTCCCTCAGTCCTTTAAGCTTCTCCAGCCTGGCCTGGATCGGAGGCTCATTCATTTTTTATTGATCGCGATGACACGAAAGTGCGTCGCCCCTGAAGGGAGATCAACCTTGACCTCATCCCCCTCGGCTTTTCCGAGGAGGGCCTTCCCCACCGGTGAGACAATGGAGATCTTGCCCTTCTCCAAGTCGACCTCAACCGGGCTCACGAGGCTAAAGGTCCCGCTCTCCATGATGTCGAGATCCTGAAGGATGAAGCTAGACCCGATACCGATCTCCTCCGCTGAAATCTCCTCATCGGGGATGATCTCCGCTCTCTCCAGGATCGAGGTGATACGCTGCACCTCACGCTCGTAGTACTGCTGCTCGCTCTGTAGGTATATGTACTCCTTGTTCTCGCGCAGATCCCCTCCGTTCAGCTTTGAGGCCTTCAGCTTCTCAGGAATCTCCTCGTAGAGGATCTTCTTAGCATGCTCGAGCTCCTGCTGCATCAGCGCATTTCCCTCTTTAGTCAGAAAGACTTTTTCCTTGTTCACTTTTCACCTCCGTGCCAGCGACCTCGCGAAACTCTTTAATTAACAATCGCTTGACCTCCTCCGCTTCACACCCCTGGCACACCTCGTGCGGTCGTAAGATGATGTCCATCCCAGTGAAGAGCTCACTGTTTCGACGGAAGGTCTCCCGAATTACCCGCTTAATACGATTGCGCTTTACCGCGGTTCCCCATCGCCGCTGAATCACAATCCCCAGCCTTGCTGGCCCTTCTCTTTGGAAGATGTGAAAAGAAAAATATGTTCTTTTCCTCGCCACCCCGCAACGATAGACTCGTTTGTAATCCGACCTTTTCTTAAGTCGCATAGTGGCAGGAAATCGACCTTTGCCACCATCGTACATAGGTGAAACTATAGCGAGGAAACTCCTGGTTTTCAAGGATTCCTGCTTTCCCTTCCTTTTTTGACACGTGGAAGATACACTCCATAAGAAGATGCACGAAGAGCGAATATACACTATATCCGAACTGAACCGCAAGGCCCGCCAGATCCTGGAGGGTGAGATCGGATCCGTTTGGTTGAAGGGGGAGGTTTCTAACCTGACCCGCGCGATGTCTGGACACCTCTACTTCACGCTTAAAGACGAGGAATCACAGATCTCCGCGGTCCGATTCAAAGGGCGCTCGGCGTTTCTTTACTCTCCTACAATCGAGGATGGGATGGAGATCCTCGCCTATGGGCGACTAACCATCTACGAGCCGCGGGGCCGTTATCAGTTCGTCGTCTCCATTATCCAGCCGGCCGGCGTGGGAGCGCTACAGCTCGCCTTTGAACGATTGAAAGAAAAGCTCGGAAGAGAAGGTCTGTTCGACAAAACTCACAAAAAGCCGGTCCCTGCTTTTCCGCAACGCATCGGGGTAGTGACCTCGCCCACCGGAGCAGCGATCCGCGATATTGGGTCAGTCTTTAAGCGGCGCTGGCCCCTCGCCGAGGTCTATCTCTTCGCAAGCTCGGTCCAAGGTGAAATCGCTGCCGAGGAGATCGTCACGGCGATCGCGCGAGCAGAGGCGTTCAACCAGCGCGAGACCCCGCTTGATCTATTGATCGTCGGTCGCGGCGGTGGATCGCTCGAGGACCTCGCTTCATTCAACGAGGAGCGGGTCGCTCGGGCGATCTTTGACTGCGAGATCCCCATCGTCTCGGCCGTCGGCCACGAGATCGACTTCACCATTGCTGACTTCGTCGCCGACCTGCGCGCCCCTACCCCTTCGGCCGCCGCCGAGCTCGTCACCCCTGATCACTTTGAGGTCCTCACCTCTCTTGTCGCCTTCCTTGCAAAATCGCAGCGAAGCATGCGCGCCCTCCTCGAACGCAGAGTACAAGGGCTGCAGACACACCTCAAGGGATACATCTTCCGCATCCCCGGACGAAGGGTAGAGATGCTTGCCCAGGGACTCGATCTACGCCTCGCTGAGCTCCTCCGACTGACCGGAGAGGCGTGGAAGAAGCGCCAGCGCGATGCGACTAGGTTGGAGGATCTCCTGCGCCTTGCCGACCCCTCCTTACCTCTTCGCCGCGGCTACTCCCTCACTTTCACCCCTGGTAAGCCAACCCCACTCCGTAACGTCACTTTCCTCTCCCCGGGAGAGCGGATTGAAACCCGTCTCTTAAACGGAAGGATCCTGTCGCAGGTGGAGGAGGTAATAGAGAGTTGAAGATTGACGAGACCCTAAGGAAATTGGAAGAGATCACCAAACACCTTGAGGAGGAGGATCTTCCCTTGGAGGATGCGCTTCGCCTATTCGAGGAAGGAATCGCCCTTGCCGCGAAGATCAAGACTGAACTCGACCAAGCAAAGCTGAAAATCCAACAAGTGATCGAGAAAGCAAAGGACGTGTTCTCGCTCGAGGACTTTGACCTCCAATAGGTGTCCCCTATAATCTGGCTTATGCGCGAGGGCAAGCCATACAATGTTGTGATCATTGGCGGAGGGCCAGCTGGGCTTACTGCGGCGATCTACACCGGGCGTGCGCTTCTCTCCACCTTACTTCTCGAGAAGGCCGTCCCTGGCGGACAGCTAAACGAGACCGATTTTATCGAGAACTTCCCCGGTTTTGAGGAGAAGACCAGCGCACCCGAGTTGATGCAACAGATGCGCAAGCAGGCAGAACGGTTGGGTACGGAGATCCTCCTCGATGAGGTAACTGGGATCGAGCCCACCTCCCACCACTATCGGATTAAGGGAGCAAGGAGGGAGTTTGAAACACGGTCGGTAATTATCGCCACAGGGTCGCGGCCGCGTGAAATCTCGGCAGATGGTGTAAAGCGCCTCAAGGGCAAGGGTGTCTCCTACTGCGCCACGTGCGACGGCTATTTCTTCCAAGGAAAGAAGATTCTCGAGGTGGGAGCGGGTGATTCGGGTCTGACCGAGGCACTCTTCCTCACCAAGTTCGTGGAGTCGGTAGGGATCATCGTCCGCCATCAAAGAAGCGACCCGCATGCTCTGCGCGCCTCGCCGATCCTGAAGAAACAGGCACAGGAACACCCCAAGATCACCTTCTTATGGAACAAGGTAGTAGATAAGGTAGTGGGAGAGAAACGCCTTACAGGGGTCCTCTTAAAGGATCTTACCACCGGCGAAGTGGAAGAGGCGAAGGTCGACGGCCTGTTCATCAACATTGGACACCTCCCCGAGACGGACTTTCTGCAGGGGACGCTCAATCTGGATGAGCACGGATACATCATCACCGATGATCGCCTGCGCACCAATCTCCCAGGGGTCTTCGCCGCCGGAGACGCACGCATCGTTACCAGCCGCTACGCACAGGCTGTCATTGCCGCTGGAGATGGAGCCATTGCCGCCATCGAGGCGGAGAAGTACCTATCTTAAGGGAGGCGATCCCACGTGTATTTGACGATTCCAAAGTTAGTTACACGCACGGTTAACCGCTTTCCCAATCGCCCGTTTCAAAAGACGAGCACGATGAACATCAAGCGTCACCTTTACAAAGGAGGCAATCATGTATCCAACGATCAATGATCTATTCAACGAGGCGGTTACTGATCACCCTGAGGATGTCGCGTTACGCATGCTGATCCCCAAGGAGAGAAAACAGGGCCGGGGTATCCGGCTTATTCTGAATGAGATCTCCTACAGCCGACTGGGAGAGACGGTCGGCCGTTTTGCCGCCGCCCTTGCCGAGCTGGGAGTCAAGAAGGGGGACAAGGTAGCCCTTATCTCCAAGCCGCGCGCCGCGTGGGCAACCGCTTTCTTCGGGATACTCCACTGTGGTGCTGCTGTAGTCCCCCTCGACCCGGAATTACAGCAAGGTGAGATCGAACGGATTCTTACTGAGGCTGAAGTAAAGGGGGTTGTTCTTTCGGGCGGCAAAGCGAGTGACTTAGAAACAATCAAAGAACGTTCCCTCTCAGATCTCTTTCTGGTCTCGATGGATCGCCCCAAGACAGACGAGATCCTCTTCCTCGACGCCCTCGTCCTCCGCCAAAAACCTCTTCCCTCAGTCAAGGTCAGCCCAGATGATCTCGCGATACTGATGTACACCTCGGGAACCACCGGGAACGCTAAGGGAGCGATGCTCACCCACGCCAACATCTCCTCCAATGCCCTCACCACCATCAAAATCGTCGACCTCTCTTCTAAGGACAATTTCCTCTCCATCGTTCCCTGGTATCACATCTACGGACTTACAGTCACCCTGATCTGCCCGATCTGCACGGGTGGCACAGCAACATATGCACCGGTCGACCGAAACCTCACTAAGGTCATGCTAAAGGCAAAGCCGACGATCCTTCTCGGTGTCCCCAAGCTATACAATGTCCTCTATGGAAAAATACGCGAGTCGTTAAAAAAGAGCCTTATAAAGAGAACTATCGACCGCCTCTCCCCCACCCTGATGGGGAAACTGGTGACACGGAAGCTGTTCGGTAAGAACTTCCGCTTCTTCGCTTCAGGCGGGGCGCCTCTTAACCCCGAGGTAGCGAGTGGACTCCGCCGGATGGGCATCGGAATTCTAGAAGGCTACGGCCTTACCGAGACCTCACCCCTGCTTACTGCCTGTGAAGTGTTCGCCAAAGATCCGGGGATGACCGCCATTGAAGGAGTTAAGATCAGGATCGATCACCCAGATGAGAACGGAATCGGCGAGGTTTTCGTCCGGGGGCCAAACGTGATGGCCGGATACTACAAGAACCAAAAGGCAACGCGAGAAGTCATCGACGAGGAGGGTTGGTTCCACACCGGCGACCTCGGCCGTCTAAAGGCAGGGAGGCTCATCCTTTCCGGCCGGGCCAAGAACGTGATCGTCCTTGAGACGGGAGAGAACGTCTACCCAGAAGAGATCGAGTGGGAACTTCTGAACATCCCAGCGATCGAGGAGATCATGATCCACGAAGGAGAGCGCCAGGGGGCGCCAGCGGTAGCAGCGATGATTTATCCAAACTGGACGCTCCTCAAGGAACAGGGGATCACTGACCCTGACAAGGCCCTCGATCACATCTGGGAAAAGATTAAGCTGCGCAGTGAGAACCTGGCTGTCTTCAAACGGATCAAAAACAAGGATTTGGTCTCGCTGGTCGATCAGCCTTTCGAGAAGAGCGTCAAGCTCGACATCAAGCGCTACGTCTACGAGAAACAGAAGTAAGGCTGCACCGCTAGCTGTACCGGATACGAAATCCTCGCTCGTCCTGGGGCTCTGCCCACTCAAGCTCTACGTCCTCCACCCGCGAGGCCGGCGGGCCTAGGCGTACCCAGTCAAGGAAGGAAGCGACCTTCTCCTCCCCTCCCTCGGCAACGATCTCCACTCGCCCATCAGGGAGGTTGCGCACCCAGCCAGCCAGAGCAAGCGCCCGCGCCTTCTTATGCGTGTGCGCGCGGAAGTAGACCCCCTGGACGCGACCGGAGACAAACAGATGCACTCGCTTGGTCATATTTCTCATCGTACCCCACAAGCTCTCCCTCGAAAAGGCCTCTTGTCAAGCGATATTTATTGTACTATAGTTAATAAATCTGAAAGGGGGTGAATAATATGGTCAACAGGGTGAATACCTTATCAATCTACATTCCCAAAGGTAAGACCGCTAGAAACCCGGTTGAGAGACTCACCAAGCTTGCCAGGGTAAAGGACCGCTCGCTCAACTACTTGGTCGTAGAGGCGATCCTGCAGTACCTCGACCGCGAGGAAAGGAAGAAGAAGTAATCCCGCACCTTATAACCCATACCCACTTCACTGCGCGGCTTAGCTTACCTTGACTTCCATCACTCCTCTCATTTATCTTTTCTGATCTTCTCTAATCGTTCGTTAAGTTCTCGTTCAAGTCCAGATCTTTTTGGTCGGTAGTATCTCCTCCTCTTTAAAGATGGAGGGAGACAGTCCATCGGGGCGATCCCCTCCTCAAAGTCGTGCGCGTACTTATACCCCTTCCCATAGCCAAGCCGTTTCATCAACGGTGTAGGTGCATTGCACAAGTGAAGGGGAACCGGCTCGTTCGGGCGCTTCATCACGTCCTGCCTCGCCTCCCCCAGCGCAAGGTAGAGGGCATTGCTCTTTGGGGCGCAGGCGAGATAGACTGCGGCCTGGGCTAGGGCCAGGTCACACTCAGGAAGGCCGACCGCCTCTACTGCCTCGCGCGCGGCGAGGGCGACCTCCAATCCGTTAGGATCAGCGAGGCCGATATCCTCGGAGGCAATGCGGACCAGCCGCCGCGCCAGGTAGCGGGGATCCTCACCCGCCTCGATCATCCGCGACAACCAGTAGAGGGAAGCGTCGGGATCGGAGTTACGAATCGATTTGTGCAGCGCGGAGATCAGGTTGTAGTGCTCCTCGCCCGCTTTATCGTAGCGTAGCCCTTTGCGTTGGAGGGCCTGTTCGATCAACTTGACATCGATTATCGTTCCCGTGGCGATCGAACTGGCAAGCTCCAGCGTAGTGAGCGCGCGGCGAGCATCACCGTCCGAGAGAGCGATCAACGTATCCGCCGCCTCAGAAGTCAATTCGTAGCGTCCCTCAAGGCCCCTCGCGTCCTTTAAAGCGCGACGCAGCACCACTTTCATCTCCGCTTCAGAAAGGGGCGAAAAGCAGAACAGCTGGCAGCGCGAAAGGAGCGCTGAGGTCAAAGCAAACGACGGGTTCTCCGTCGTCGCCCCGATGAAGATGACACTCCCCTCCTCCAGGTAAGGGAGCAAAACATCCTGCTGTGCGCGATTGAAACGGTGGACCTCATCGAGGAACAGCAGATCACGCTTACCCTCGCTTTCCGAGCGCACCTGCGAACGCTCCAGCGCCGCGCGCACCTCTTTCACCCCGGAGAGAGCCGCCGAGAGGTGAACAAAGTGGACCCCCGAGTGTTGAGCAATGATATGTCCCACCGTCGTCTTCCCTGTTCCCGGCGGTCCCCAGAAGAGAAAGGAGCGATAGTTTCCCCGCTCAATGAGGGTCCGCAACGGCGCTCCTGCCCCGAGAATCTCCTCTTGGCCCACGATCTCATCGAGGTCAGTCGGCCTCATCATCTCCGCCAAGGGCGGCGGTCCAGACTCACCAAACTTCAGGCGTTCCATGCCTCCATCGTAGCGGATAGACCGTACTTACCACAACTCACTACGTGGCGACGAACCTTCCGCAGAATACAAAATTGAGATAACAGCCTGTCCCCTAGGTTTGTACCACTGGCAAGTGGAGAGTCTTGCAAGAGCTCATAGAAAGTGGAACTGGTCCGCAGAATTCAGGCCAGCAACAATGGAAATCTTTCGGGAAGAAATGCTGCAAGGGCTTCTTGAGAATTTATAGCCACTCAAGGAAACACTTCAAAACCACTGCGGTTACTATAAGGGACTGGTCGAGCATCTAAGACTCGCCTATACTGGGCTGTAAGGAGGTCAGAATGCCGAAGTACATAATCGAGCGGGAGATACCGGAAGCCGGAAAACTGTCCCAGCAGGAACTACGAAGCATCTCGCAGAAGTCACGTGCTGTCCTTGGCAAGATAGGGCCTGAGATTCAGTGGGTGGAGAGCTACGTTACCGATGATAAGGTCTACTGCGTGTACATCGCACCCAATGCGGCGGTGATCCAGAAGCACGCAGAAAAGGGAGGGTTTCCAGCCAACCGCATATCGCGGATAAGGGCCGTCATTGACCCAACCACGGCTGAAGGGTGACTTGGCGGTAGCCGAGCGCGGTCTTTGTTTCTGAATGCGCTACCACATTTTTTCGAGGGAACCTAATCAACCACATCCGTAACGCACTCTGCTAGCCTGACTTTCGCTACAAGAGCATTCTTTTGTTGCCAGAGTGCGTATTTTGGCCGAGAGCACGTGCTCAACCACGTAGTCCAAAGATCCCTAGTAGCCCTTTCGTAGTAAGGTAGAAGGGCTTTGATGAGTTGTCGGGGATGCGTTACGACCCATTCTTGCTTTTGTAGCGGATTTAAGATATCCTATCTTATATGGCTAGTCATGTGCTGACAGCAGAGTTGTGAGCAGCACTAGCTCCGGCGGTATGCGATGACGAAAGAGATCGACATCAATTGGCTTCGGGAGAAGCGGCTCGTAGACCTGCTTCACCCTGCAGAGATCGCTGATCTTGCTGGAGTAAGCCAGAAGACGATAGAGCGCAGACTGAAAGACCATGGCATCGAGCTCGAACTGACGGTCTCCGATCTCGATAGAGACATGCTTCAGCGGCTCTACTGCAATCGTGACACATCTCTCCTACGCGTTGCGCAGGGTCTTGGCATCGACAGTCTTGCACTGGCTGAGCGGGTCGTGGAACTAGGTCTACCCCTTCGTGAGAAGTACTTGGATAGGCAATGGCTGCAGGAGCAGATCCAAACGGAAGTGAGAAGCGTGGATGACGTTGCAGATGAGTGCAACACGACACGAAAGACAATCTACGAGTACCTGCGTGTCTTTGGCATTCCAGCGAGACGTACCGCAGCACCATATGAAGACCCCGAATGGTGCCAACAAGAGCACTGCGTAGCGGGCAAGCCAATCAGGCAGATCGCTCGCGAGCAAGGGAGGAACCCGGCCACGATCACAGACTGGTTTCAGAAGCACGGGATTCCAATCAGGGGAGAGAAGCACGCTGGCCACAAGAACCGGTCGGGCGCGCCCTACCGCAATGAGAGTGTCCTGCGGCAGCTCTGTGACAGGTTGTCTGACGAGGAAGTCGCGAGGGAGCTTGGGTGCCACCGGCGAAATGTTCAGTATTGGAGGAAGAAATATGGGATTCAGGGACGAACCCGCTCTGAAGCCACTAGCCTAAGGCACCAGAAGAGCCCAGCGCTCTATAAGGACAAGAAGTGGTGCGAAGAGCAATATGAACTACAGGAGAAGTCCACCTTTCATATTGCGGCGGAGCTCGGATGCTCACCATCGACGATACGGTTCTGGCTCATGCGGCACGGGATTCCTCTTCGCAAGGCCGACGAAAGCTACCATCTCTCGCATGCGAATTCCCTTGAGCTATCATCCTATCTGAAATTGCTACTTGAAGGTGAACTGCTCGGCGATGGGTCGTTGATTCCCTGTTCCAAGTACACGGCCGTCTACGGTCATGCTAGCAAGCACAAGGAGTACGTCGAGTGGCTATCTGAGGAGTTCGCATCGCAGGGAATGGACCAAGCGGGAACGATCCGCGAAGTGCGAACCTTCAATAGAGATACTGGACGAACGTCAACTACATACACGTACCGCAGCCTATGCTACCCAGTGCTTCTTGAGTGGAGAGAACGGTTCTATCCAGAGCCAGCCGGAAAGAAGATCGTGCCTGAGGATCTGATCCTCAACCCAATCATCTGCCGACAGTGGTACCTTGGCGACGGCCACTTGGCGACGAGTCGACGCCAGCGCTCCGCAATCTTTCTATACACTTGCGCATTCGATGCGGATTCCATCCAGAGACTCAGGGTACAGCTGCGCAGCCTGGGGATTCCGACTACACATCAGCCTTCAAGGAACCAGCTCTACATTCCAGCAGACTACGTGATCCAGTTTCTGGACTACATCGGTCCCTGCCCAGAAGCCATTAAGAACGCCTATGGCTACAAGTGGGAAGCTAGCTGATTATGTGCGCCGAGGATTCGCTCACTCATCCTGGGTCCAAGTCTATGGTGACGTCATTCCTGACCATATCAACCGGCGCGTCTTGTAACACATGAGGCCTCTGCCGAAACGATGGGCTTCTTGTGTTGCGGATATTCAGGGCTTGTAGCATGTCGCCTCAACACAAATGCTATTGTGTTCCGTAATTGACCGCTGAGGGTTTCGGGTACAAAATAGGAGAAGACGTAGGCTGACTTTCCTCGCGGGAGGAGTGTTGCTGGAACGAAGGAGAAAATGCGGTTAGAATACCCCATATCACCGTTTTTGAGGTTCATTGACAAGAATCACGGGCGAATCGCCTATCTGTGAGAGAGCATACGTATGCGCGAGTTAGGTGTTGATCAACTTCGGGTCCAGTCGGAGATCTATGCTCCTGCAAGGAAACGGGCCTCGATATCAGAGAGTGGAAACCCGTGACGATAGAGGGCAAGGAATGGATTCATGCCTCAACTGCCGTGTACTATGTTGCAGGTTTGCAAGCTAATCATTGTTAGCTGCCCGAAGAGTAGGCGGTGTGGTGCTGGGAGAGTGAATGCCAGACTATCGGACAATCTACCGAACCGACGATGGACACCTTCGAGTGCCGTTTGCCAGCCTCGGGACCTTCCTGAGAGTCGAGGGCCTCCAAGTGTCTGTAGCGGAGGCTCGGGCAATCGAGAACGTTGCTACCTTCGTGTTTAGCGCCGGGATCCTGTCGCGGCGCCTGAAGGAGTACATCGATGCCTACCGCGAAGAGTCGTGGGTGGATGTTCCGATTTACGATCTCTTCCTTGACGCACAGGGCTTCTTTCTCTTCGTCCAGCAATTCCTGGAGGACCTAGCCTTGATCATCCGCATGTCTTTGCCGCACAAACAACGCCACCAGATGCCGGCAGCCTTCTCGCATTTGATTCGCCGCCTTTGTGGCCGTGTCCTGCCCACAGATACACCCCTCGCGCAATTCTTGTCTGCTGAGCAGACTTGGTTCGATGAGATCAAGGACCTTCGCGACGACATCCTACATCGCACAGCCTTTGGACAAAAACGATCGGCGATGTTTCCGGACTTGATCGACGTTCTCCGGGCTGGTGGCGGTCAGCAACACTTCGTCCGTGGAGCCGACCTGCGGACGTATGTGGGGGGTGTGCTGGTACGTATCTTTGCACTCGCCTGTCTGGCTGATGAGTTCGTACGGACCACAATCGCTGCTCGTCACCCCAATGCTCGGATGCCGCTCCGAGGAGGCATCTTGCTGGCACCAAGTGAGATCGATCTGTCCACGAATGACCGTGTCGCGCGGTTTGGGCTCGGCACGCCCCTCGTGTCCATGGGTACCGAGTCGCAGAGTGCGCTGGAGTTCTTTATGGAGGCGGGGGAAGCGTGCGGCGCTGAGGGCAGCTAACCAAGCGCTGCAGCTGACTGCCTACAGCGTCTGCTCTTGCGTCGCTCCCGCTTCCGGCAGCGGCTGAGCGCCAGCGTTGGGTCGGAGACACAGGAGAAGAGATAGTTCCCTCCGCACGCTGCGCTGTACAACACAATATATATTGTGTTGAGATCTCGAGAAGATTGTCTCCGAGTATGGAGTCCCCTTCATAACAGCACTCTGACGATTCTAAACCAAGGCCCAAAGTTATCCACTTGGCAAACTGCTCAACATCCAAGCCTGCAAAGAGCCGCGTTGAGATCGCTGCAATTCTCGTGCTCACCGAAAAGACCTATCGCTAGGTTCCCATGAAGACCACAATTGCAACAAGGCCCGAGAAAAAAGCGAGAAGGGCTACAACTGCTTGCAGAAATTCATCCTATCTATGGCGTTTGACATCCCTTATTAGGGTAATAAAATATCAATATACCACTTCCTAAGAGCGATCCGGAAGGAGGGGAGGACATGCCCATTGTAAAGATCCGGACCAACCGTCAGGTAACCGTCCCCAAAGCCATTTTCGATGAGCTCGGCCTTAAAGAGGGGGACTTCGTTGAAGTCAGTCTCAAGGGCACCCATATCGTCATCAAGCCCAAACGGCTAGTTGCTGTTGAAGATACCTTGAGCCCGGAAGAGGAAAAGGCCGTAGAGCGAGGATTTAAACAGCTCAGAAGGGGCGAGTACGTTGCCTGGAAAGAGTTGAAACATGAGTTGGGTTTGTAAGCTCTCCAGGGAAGCAGTCAAGCAACTTCGCCGTTTGCCTCAAGACCGACAAAAACAGCTGGTTCAGGCCATCGAAGAGATGGAGGAAGATCCCACAAGCGGCGATGTTCGCCCTCTAAAGAGCGGGAAGTTCAAGGGGGCCTTACGGAAGCGCGTGGGACGTTATCGTATCGTCTGCGCACTGAAAAGACCTATCGCTAGGCACCCCATGAAGACCACAAATGCAACAAGGCCCCAGAAAAAGGCGAGAAGGGGCTACAACTGGTTCCTTGATGCTCGTAAGCCTATTTCGTACCATTGCGATGTCGGGTCGTTAGCTCAATTGGCAGAGCAACGGACTCTTAATCCGTCGGTTGCAGGTTCGAGTCCTGCACGACCCACAGTATCGTCCGTTATGATACGGGTCGTTAGCTCAGGGGTAGAGCACCTGACTTTTAATCAGGGGGTCGCTGGTTCAAATCCAGCACGACCCACTCCCAATTGAAACGGACCGGTCCTCTTTCTATAATACCAATTGAACCTTGTCCCCATCATCTAGCGGCCTAGGATACCGGGTTTTCATCCCGGCGGCAGGGGTTCAAATCCCCTTGGGGACATATAAAAGACAAGAAGTCAAAACGAGGTTTGCGGCAGATCCTATCACCACCTATAATGGGCGAGTAGCTCAGTTGGAAGAGCATCCGGCTTACATCCGGAAGGCCACAGGTTCAAGTCCTGTCTCGCCCAGTGAGCTTTGAGATCTCGGGGGCGTGGTCTAGTCTGGTCTATGACGCTGGATTGTCACTCCAGAGATCGCCGGTTCAAATCCGGTCGTCCCCGCATGGAGCGTGCCGAGGTAGCTCAGTTGGTAGAGCACGGCCCTGAAAAGGCCGGTGTCCCCAGTTCGACTCTGGGCCTCGGCACCAACCCTTTTTAAGACGGGAGATCAGCTGTCATTCAGCAACATAGGAAGTCAACGAAAGGCCTCCCAATCACGAAGAAGAGTTATAACACCCGGCTTTTAAGTTTCCTATAGAGGAAAGCCCCTTGCAATAAGCACTCCGTAAAGAGAGGCTCAATTTCATCCTGTGGAAAACCCTGTGGAAAAAGCCCTGAAAAGAGGTGCTAAAGAGGGGTTGACTGTGGAAAAGCCTTCTTCACAAGGTAAGTCACTTTTTCTCCTCGGCCCTTATCTACGGTATTCCGGGGCTTTGAATGACTTCTCCACAGCCTTTTCCACAGGTTAGAGCTTTATAAACACAGCGTTTAGGGAGGTTGTCCACAGGCAAAGTACGTACTCACAACCACTGCAAGGGGGTCCTTAATATACCCCCACAAACTAAGTAAAAGGATTTCTGTGTCCGCAAGGTCAAATCCGAGCCCGGCTCTCCATTTTTTCCTTGACCGAAAGACCCTCTATCTGCTATCCTGGAATGCTGCAATTGGGGGAAACAGATGACCGATAATCCCGTAATTATTTGGGAAACGATCCAAGCAAACCTTCAGGAGGAAATTCCGCACGCCAGCTTTGAAACCTGGTTTGCGGAGGTACGTCCATTAGAGCTCTTGAACGGCTCTTTAGTGCTCAGTGCTCCTAACGGTTTCATCAAGGGCGGCATCGAACGGCGTTACCTTCCCTTACTGCAAAAGCTCGCTTCAGCCGCCTGCGGCCGGGAAATTCGTATTGCATTCCGGGTTTCCGACAATAATCTGGAGAGGCTGGATCCTCCCGTATTGATGCGTGAGGAAACGGCACGGATGAAACAACCACGAGATACCCTCCCACTTAACCCTCACTATACATTCGACTCATTTGTGCGAGGCAAGAACAATCAACTGGCGCATGCCGCCTCGATCGCTGTCGCTGAGAAACCAGGAAAGGCGTACAATCCTTTTTTCATATATGGGAATGTCGGCATGGGAAAGACTCACCTCCTACAGGCAATTGGGAACTTCTTGATCGCCTCCGATCTTTTCAAGACCGTGGTTTACACCACCTCGGAGCGGTTCGCCATCGAGCTTATCAATTCGATCCGCAACAATACTACCGCCTCTTTCCGTGAGAAATACCGGCGCATCGACCTTTTATTGATCGATGATGTCCATTTCCTTCAAGGCAAAGAAGCGACTCAAGAGGAGCTATTCCACACGTTCAATGAGCTTTACGGAAGCGAAAAACAGATTGTTCTATCGAGCGACCGCCCCCCGGAGGATCTGTCTGGCCTCCAAGAACGGTTGGTTTCCCGCTTCCGTTGGGGACTGGTCGCCGACATTCAACCTCCTGACTTAGAGACACGAATCGCCATCTTGCGTAAGAAAGCGAATGACCGCGGCCTCATCGTCAACGATGACATCCTCGAACTCATCGCCAGCCGTATCTCCTCCAACGTCCGTGCCCTAGAAGGAGCGCTGGTGAAGGCGATCGCGTACGCCGACTTACAAGGGGAAGACCTTACCCCGAAGAGCTTAGAGACCATGCTTCCTAAGGAAGGACAGCGAGAACGGCTCAGTATCGCCCACATCAAGGAGGAGGTTGCCTCCCAATACCACCTGAAGCGCCATGAGCTCGAGGGATCCAGCCGCAAGAAAGAGGTCGCCCAGGCACGCCACATCGCCATCTACCTCGCCCGTGAGATGACCGATCACTCCTTCCCCGCCATCGGTAAGCAGTTTGGTAACCGCGATCATACGACGATCATGCATTCCTACATGAAGATAAAGACGCTTATTCAGGAAACCCCGCTCCTCTACTCCGAGATCCAGGAGATCCAGGAAAGCCTTGGTAGTCGATTCTCTCTCGTGGGTTAGCGAAGATATCCTTTGGATAATGAACCAATCAAAGACGCAGCGGCGAACAATTGCCTGTGGAGAACTCTGTGGAAAAGGTGCCAGAAAGTGGTGAAAAAGAGCGGTTACCTGTGGAAAAGTCCTGTCTACAACAGAAGTAACTTTTCTCCACTACCAATCTACACTGTTTTCCACCTTTATAAACAGTCTTTCCACAAGAATTTCCACCGGGTAAAAGAAGAGAGCAACTGCAAGGGCAGCTGTTTTCCTCAAAGAGGCAAAAAGCCAGCTACTACAACAGGTTTTTCTTTATGAACTGGACAGAAGAAGTTCTTCGCAAGTGCAACCTGTGGAAAGACTACTCGCAACAGCGAGCGCTTCTCTTTTGGGGAAACGTAGTCGGTGAACGGATCGCGAGGCTTACTCGAGCTGAGCGCTTCACGGCCGGGACCTTAGTGGTCAACGTTACCTCCTCAACGGTCGCTCAAGAGCTCTCCTTCTTCAAGGAGCGCTATATCGAACGGATCAACGAACTTTTAGGTGAAGAAATTCTTCGAGAGATACGGTTTGTCCCAGGGAGATTCGAAAAGACGGTCCCCCGAAAACTCGGAGGGCCTTCTGCTTCCGACCGTGAAGCAGCGCGTGCAACGTTCTCCCAACTAATGGACCCCCAGCTCCGGCGTTCATTCGAACGGTTGTACCTTGCCTTGTTGCAACGCGAGAAGGCGCTCCTTGCTGGTGGGGCAAAGCGATGTCTGCGTTGCGGGGTGGTCTTCCGCGGGCAAGGGGAGACCTGCCCCGGATGTCGATTCGGCGGGATTGAGGATACGCAGAGAACGGACTAGAATATTGCTTATGCTGAATCTCAAGGGTACCACCGTTATTGCTATACGCTCGGAGGCCGAACGGCGTGGTGTTGTTGCGAGCGACGGCCAAGCCACTCTCGAAACAACGGTGATTAAAAGCAATACCAAGAAGGTCTATCGCCTGTACGACGATCAGGTCCTCGTCGGGTTTGCCGGCGCCACCGCTGACTGTCTCACACTCCTCGACAAGTTTGAGGGGAAGCTGAAGAAGTACGACGGCCAGCTACGGCGTTCTGCCGTGGAACTAACCAAAGAGTGGCGCACCGATCGAATCCTGCGGCAGCTAGAGGCAGTTTTGGTGACGGTGAGCGAGGACGGAATCCTGATGGTCTCCGGGGCGGGGGACGTTCTCGAACCGGATGAGGGAGTGATCGGGATCGGTTCCGGCGGGGCCTACGCCCTGGCTGCGGCGCGGGCGATCCTATCCGTGGCCAAGTTGCCGATCGTTGATGTCGCGCGTCAGTCGCTTGAGATCGCAAGCGCAATCGATATTTACACGAACCGGGAGATCACCCTGGAGGAAGTCTCCTGGTGAGGGGGGAAGAAATGAGCATTCTCGTGGAGGTCTCTGGCGACAAACTGAGTGGGTTGACCCCACCGCAGATCGTTGCCGAACTTGATAAGTACATCGTTGGTCAAAAAGAGGCGAAACGCTCGGTGGCGATCGCTCTGCGCAACCGGATGCGGCGCCAGCTGGTCGAGGGTGACATCCGCGAGGAGATCAAGCCGAAGAACATCCTGATGATCGGGCCAACTGGGGTAGGGAAAACCGAGATCTCGCGTCGGCTGGCCCGGCTTACCACCTGCCCGTTCGTCAAAGTGGAAGCGACAAAGTTCACTGAGGTCGGCTACGTGGGGCGCGACGTTGAGTCGATGGTGCGCGATCTGGTCAATATGGCAATCGACATGGTCCGTGAGGGAGAGATCCTCCGGGTGGAAGAAGCAGCGGAGGAAATCGTGACCGAGGAGATTCTGGATACGCTTCTCCCGATTTCCGAGAGCGACCCGGAGCGGGAAGAAAGCGCGAAGAAGACACGGGAGAAGCTTCGAGAAAAGCTCCTCGCAGGCGACCTCGAAGAGCGTTACATCGAGATTACGGTTGAGGAACAGGTGATCCCCCAGGTGGAGGTCTTCTCGCAGGATGGGATGGACCAGATGGGAATCGACATGGGGGATATGCTCTCTGGTTTGCTTCCGCCTTCGCGCAAGAAGCGGCGCCTCCGGATCCGCGACGCCAGGCCGATCTTGTTTGAGCAGGTGGTCGATAACCTGGTCAACATGGAGGACGTGCGGCAGCGCGGGCTGCGCCTGGCTGAGGAAATGGGGATCATCTTTCTGGACGAGATCGATAAGGTCGCTGCCGGCGGGAGGGAGGAGACCGGAGGACCTGGGGTTTCCCGCCAGGGAGTGCAACGTGACCTACTACCACTCCTCGAGGGGACGAGCGTGCGCACTCGCTACGGAACTGTCACCACTGAGAATGTCCTATTCATCGCCGCTGGTGCGTTTAACATGTCTAAGCCGTCCGATTTGATCCCCGAACTGCAGGGGCGTCTCCCAATCCGTGTGGAACTTCACAGCCTCACCGCCGCGGACTTCGAGAGGATCCTGTGTGAGCCGAAGGACGCGCTCACTAAGCAGTACCAGGCCCTCCTCACTGTGGAAGGGGTTGGACTTAAGTTCGACGAAGAGGCGATTGACGAGATCGCCCACATTGCCTACGAGCTTAATCAAACGACCGAGAACATCGGGGCACGGCGGCTGGCCACGGTGATGGCAAAGCTGATGGAGGAGATCTCATTTAAAGCTGACAGTCGCAAGGGTGAGAAGATCGTGATCGATCGTGATTACGTGACTGAGCGCCTTGCCGGGATCGTCGAGGACCCGAACCTGTCGCGGTATATCCTCTAGCCAAGAAAGTGGCCTTACCTCCGAGCTAAGCGTTGTGTCGGAGATGCCCGTCTTGGTAACATACCGTATTTCTTGAAAAGGGGGAGTAGCATGATCCACGTCTCTTTGCCGGATGGGTCCAAAAGAGAGGTTGCTTCCGGGACCTCGATCCTTAAGGTCGCAGAAGCGATCGGTCCGCGTCTTTTCAAAGACGCGGTGTGTGCGTTTGTCGACGGGAGGCTGCGCGATTTGCGCGAGACTCTCACCACGGACTGCACCCTGACGCTCGTCACTACGGGGGCTCCGCAGGCGCTTGAGGTCCTGCGCCACACGACGACGCACATCATGGCCCAGGCGGTGAAGAGACTCTTTCCCGAGGTCAAACTTGGAATTGGCCCAGCGATCAAGGACGGGTTCTACTACGACTTCGAGCTTTCCCAGACGTTCAGCCCCGAAGACCTCTCCCGCATCGAGTCAGAGATGCGGAAGATCGTCGCAGAAGACCTCCAAATCGAGCGAATGGAGGTCTCTAAGGGAGACGCACGGTCGCTTCTCATCCGCCGCGGTGAGGACCTGAAGCTCGAGCTTCTGGAGGAGATCGAGGGTAAGACGATGACTTTGTATGAACAGGGGGAGTTTGTCGACCTGTGCCGTGGGCCACACCTTCGTTCCACCGGGCAGGTGCAGCACTTTAAGCTTACCAGTGTGGCCGGCGCCTACTGGCGCGGAGATCCCACAGCAACGATGTTGCAACGGATCTACGGAACCTCGTTTTTCTCCGCCGAGGAGCTCAAGGAACATCTGCGGCGTATTGAGGAGGCCAAGGCACGTGACCATCGGAAACTGGGTCGTGAGCTCGACCTGTACAGTGTGCACGAGGAGGTCGGCCCAGGACTGGCTCACTGGCACCCGAAAGGGGCGCGCATTCGCTATGAGATTGAGAAGTTCTGGACGGATGAGCATTACAGAGCAGGCTACGAGCTTGTCTACACCCCGCACATTGGACGAGCGGATCTGTGGAAGCGAAGTGGGCACCTTGACTTCTATCGGGAGGCGATGTACGCCCCGATGGACGTAGAGGGGCAGGAGTACTTCCTAAAGCCGATGAACTGTCCATTTCACATCATGGTCTATAAGAGCCGCTCCCGCAGTTACCGCGAGCTTCCGATCCGCTTAGCCGAGCTGGGTACGGTCTACCGCTACGAGCGCAGTGGGGTGTTGCATGGGCTTTTGCGCGTGCGCGGGTTCACCCAGGACGATGCACATATCATCTGCCAGCCGGAGCGTATCGAGGATGAGATAGAGAAGGTGTTGCGTTTCTCCATCCGCTTGTTGAGCGCGTTCGGGTTCGACGAGCTTGCTGTCTTCCTCTCTACGCGGCCCGAGAAGTACGTCGGTGATCCTGCCGATTGGGAGCGGGCGACCGAATCTTTGCGTCATGCCGTGGAGGCATGTGGGGTAAGCTACACGGTGAAGCCAGGGGAAGGGGCGTTCTACGGTCCGAAGATTGACATCGACGTGCGCGACAGCCTGGGACGAAGCTGGCAATTGACCACGATCCAGTTTGACTTCAACCTTCCCGAACGGTTCGATATGACCTACGTTGGCGAGGACGGGAAGCCACACCGGCCGTATATGATCCATCGGGCGCTTCTAGGCGCGCTGGAGCGGTTCTTTGGAATTCTGATCGAGCACTACGGCGGCGCCTTCCCTGTCTGGCTTGCCCCAGTGCAGGCGGTCGTCCTCCCTGTCACCGAGGAGATGAACGACTACGCCGAGAAGGTAAAACAGGCCCTGGTGAAAGCGGGGATTCGTGCCGAGGCCTGGAGCGACCGCAGCCGCACCCTGAACTACCTGATTCGCCAGGCACAACTTGAGAAAATCCCTTACATGCTGATCGTCGGCGAGCGGGAGAGGGAAACCGAGACAGTTTCCTTGCGATTGCGCACCGAGGAGAACCTTGGTCCAAGGCCACTCTCAGGGTTCATTGCCATGGTCACAGAGAAGGTAAAAAGCAAAGAACTCCTGTAGTGTAACGGCCTATAGCGTGCTTTAGGCAATCTTTGCAGAACGCGGAAGGGCCTGCTTTAGCTCCTCGATGCGATCGGTTTTTTCCCACGTGGGATGAAGGTCGGTCCGGCCAAAGTGGCCGTAGCAGGAGAACGGCTCGTAGATAGGTTTAAGCAGGTCCAGCCGATCGATGATCGCACCGGGACGGAAATCGAACAACTTAAGGACGGCTTGGCTCAGCCGGTCGTCCGATACAGTGCCTGTGCCATAGGTATTGATATTGACGGTGACTGGGGCAGCACGGCCGATTGCGTAAGCAATCCCGATCTCTACCTTGCGTGCCAAACCAGCGGCAACGACGTTCTTCGCCACATAGCGGGCCATGTATGAACCGGAGCGGTCGACCTTGGTCGGATCCTTCCCGGAGAACGCCCCTCCGCCGTGGGAACCATATCCTCCATAGGTATCGACGATGATTTTACGACCGGTCATTCCGGTGTCCGAGGCCGGTCCCCCAATGACGAACCTCCCTGAGGAATTGACGAGGATCAAGGTCTCTTTATCAATCCAGTCATCTAAAACCGGAAGGATCACGTACTTTGTAACATCCCCCTGCAGCTTTTCCTGGTCGACCTCTGGGTCGTGTTGCGCAGCGATAAGCGCTGTAGTGGCACGAAGGGGGCGAGAGTCTTCGTATTCGATCGTTACCTGCGACTTCCCGTCCGGCCGCAGGTAAGGCAGTGTCCCGTCCTGGCGCACTACTGCCAGGCGTTTACTCAAGCGGTGGGCGAGGATGATGGGAAGCGGCATCAGTTCCTCGGTGGAAGTGCAGGCGTATCCGTACATGATTCCCTGATCCCCGGCACCGATAACATCGTAGGGATCCTTTGCGACCCCATTTCGCGCCTCCTTTGCCTTTCTTACGGCGTCGTCGATGTCGGAAGATTGCTCCTTGATCGCCGAGAGGACGGCGCAGTCTCGATGATTGAACCCATAGGCTGTTTTGTTATAGCCGACCTTCGCGATCACGCTGCGGGCGATGCGATCGATGTCAACGTAGGCCTCTGTAGAGATCTCTCCCCCTACAAGGACGAGGCCGGTGGTGAGAAAAGTCTCGCAGGCTACGTGTGCCTTCCGATCCTTTGCTAAGACAGCATCCAAGACGGCATCAGAGATTCGATCGGCCATCTTGTCCGGGTGACCTTCGGTCACCGACTCCGATGTAAGAAACCCTCTTGCCATACTCCCTCCTCTCTTTAGCATAAATCCTAGCCTCGTTCGGCATCCGTCGCAAGGCGTGAGAGGGTTGCGCGGTGCGGTGTTCGTGCCAGCGCTTTCGCATTGCAGCACAGAGCTAACAGGCACATTCCTGACACGCTTGCGTTTAACCCTTTCTTGAGGAGGGTTGACAGGTAAACGATACGGCGTATAATTGTTTACTAAGGTAAACGATTATGGAAAGAGACTCTTTACTTGCTGTTGTTGCCGAATGGTTGGAAGAGATCACGCTACCGCCCCTCGTCCAACGTCAGGTTTTCCCGGTTGACCCAGACCATCTCAAGCACATCCTGGCCATTGTTGGGCCAAGACGTGCCGGCAAGACGTACTTCATGTATCAACTCATCCAATCTTTGCTGGATACAGGCAACTGGGCCAAACATGACATTCTGTTTGTGGATTTCGAGGACTACCGCCTGAGTGGATTCTTAGCAGAGGATGTGGATGAACTCCTTGCCGCATTCCAGCAGCTCACCGGCCAGTACCCCCGCTTTCTGTTCTTCGATGAGGTTCAGCACATACCCGAGTGGGGACAAGTCTTGCGAACGCTCCATAATCGTCGCCGGTTCAAGATCATCGTCTCCGGCAGCAATTCGCAGCTTCTGAGCCAGGAGGTCGCTACAGAGCTCCGTGGCCGGTACGAGGACATCAGGATGTTGCCGTTTTCCTTTGTGGAGTACTTACGCTACAGGGAGATATCGTACAGCTTGGCCACCTTTCACACCCCGGCTCGGGGGAAAATTGTTGCCGCGTTTGAAGAATACCTCAAGTACGGTGGGTTTCCTGAAGTCGTCATGCTCAGAGCTCCTTCTAAAATGCGTAAGCTCCTTCAATCTTACTTCCACACAATCTTCTACCGTGATATTCTCGAACGTTATCACATCAAGGCCAGATACGTCCTCGATGCACTCATGCGTGAAATCCTTGAGGCCTTCTCAGAAACATTTTCCATAGGTCAGTTTGAGAAACAGCTCAAGAATAACGATCTTCCAGGTAGCAAGCGAACAATCGCCAACTACCTGCATTACCTTCAGGAAGCTTTCTTCATCATCGCAAACGACAAGTTTGCGTACTCACCCCGGCGCCGGATCATGAACCCCAAGAAGGTCTACCTCACAGACACCGGTCTTGCCGCACTCGGCCGTCCTTTTTCTGAGAATCGGGGGAAGGTGCTCGAAAACCTAGTTGCGATTGAGTTGTATCGGCGTGGGCAAGAGACCTACTACTTCAAGAATCGGAACGAGTGCGACTTCATCGTGAAGGCAGGCCCCCGACCTACGGAAGCCATACAGGTCTGTTGGAAGCTTACGCCCCGCAACGAGAAGCGGGAACTTGCCGGACTGGCAGAGGCGCTCCGGACCCTTGAGCTTACAACCGGTACGATTCTTACATTCGCCCAGGCCGGTGAAAGGGAGATGGCTGGTCAAGCAATACAGGTTCAACCGGTTTGGCGATGGTTGCTCGATGAGAACGCAGAGTAGGATAGCGTAAGGATATTCAATAGGCTCAGCGGGCAGCACAATCCGGCGCAAATTAGGCTTCACATCGAGGGGGAGAATCCTGTATAATAGGTGAGTAAACGGGAGAGGATAAGGAAAAACGGTGTGTGAAGAAGTAGCCACTTATTACATGAAGGATCAGAGAAACACAAAGAGCGGTTTGAGGTCGCAATCCGCGACTGCGGCAAAACAGGATTCGCACCTGGATGCAGACAGTGAGCCGCATCATTCGAGACCGTGGAATCCTCTGATTGCTCAAGCGTTCTACGCCGCGGAATCATAGAGAGCTGGGAACGATGACCACACCCGAAGAAAAGGCGCGCGAAAGAATCGACTGTCAGCTAAATGAGGCAGGCTGGATCGTTCAGAACCGGGACGAGATCAACCTTGCTGCCAATGACGGCATCATCATCCGTGAGTTCCCGTTAATCGGCGGCGAAGGCTTTGCCGACTACATGATCTTTGTTAACGGGAAGCCGGTCGGAGCCCTCGAAGCCAAACCTGAAGGCTATCCGGTCCGAAGTGTCGAGGTCCAAACCGACAAGTACACGGCCGGACTCGCCTACGACCTCAACCCTCCCGTAACACCGCTTCCGTTCTGCTACGTAAGCACTGGCACCGAAACCATCTTCTGGAACCATCTTGATCCGCAGCCACGTAGCCGCCGCGTTTTCCAGTTCCACCGTCCCGAGACCCTCGCCGAGTGGATAAGAGCAGCAACGCTACCTGAGTGGGTGAAGGACTGGAGCCCCACCGGTGAGTTCTATGGCTCTGACGATAGACCATCCAGCTTGCGCTCCCGTCTGCAAAACCTGCCGCCGTTGCAATCCGGCATCCTCTATCCAAACCAGATCAAGGCTGTCAAGAACCTCGAACAATCGCTCAGGGAGGATTGCCCACGTGCGTTGATCCAAATGGCAACAGGATCCGGCAAGACGATCATGGCGATCGCGTCCATCTACCGATTGATTAAGTACGCCGGCGCGCGCCGAATCCTGTTCCTCGTCGATCGCAGCAACCTCGGCGAGCAGGCAGAGAAGGAATTCGCCAACTACCGCACGCCCGATGACAACCGTAAGTTCACCGAGCTGTACAACGTGCAGCGGCTTACCTCCAGCACTATCGGCTCGTCGACCAAGGTCGTCATCTCCACCATTCAGCGCCTGTACTCGATGCTCAAGGGTGAACCGGAGTTCGACCCCGCGCTGGAGGAGGAGTCCCCGTATGGCAAGGAAGCGGCGCTCCCCAAGGAGCCGCTGCCCGTCGTCTACAGCCAGGTCATTCCACCTGAGTACTTTGACGTGATCATCATCGACGAGTGTCATCGCTCGATCTACTCGCTGTGGCGGCAGGTGCTGGAGTACTTCGACGCCTATCTCATCGGGATGACCGCCACCCCGGCCAAGCACACCTTCGGCTTCTTTAACCAGAACCTGGTGATGGAGTACGGACACGATGAGGCAGTCGCCGACGGGGTGAATGTCGATTTCGAGATCTACCGCATCCGCACCCGCATCACGGAAGAAGGGGCCACCATCGAGGCCGGCGACGGGACGATGGTCGGAATCCGTGATCGCCAGACGAGGAACGTGCGCTGGGAGCGCCCCGACGAACCCTTGACCTACGGGGCAAACGAACTCGATCGGGCCGTTGTCGCCAAGGATCAGATTCGCACAATCATCCGTACCTTCCGTGATAAGCTCCCAACCGAGATCTTTCCCGGGCGGAGGACCGTGCCGAAGACGCTGATCTTCGCCAAGGATGACTCTCACGCCGAAGACATCGTCGAGATCGTGCGCGAGGAATTTGGGAAAGGGAACGACTTCTGCCGAAAGATCACCTACAAGACAACGGGAGCGAAGCCAGCAGATCTCATCCAGGCGTTCCGTAACGAGTTCAACCCGCGCATCGCCGTCAGCGTGGACATGATCGCCACCGGAACCGACATCAAGCCGATCGAGATCGTCATGTTCATGCGCAATGTGAAAAGTCGCGTGCAGTTCGAGCAGATGAAGGGACGCGGAGTGCGCATCATCGACGAGAACGAACTCAAAGGCGTAACCGATGATGCGACAGCGAAGACGCACTTTGTCATCGTCGACTGCGTCGGGGTTACCGAGACCGATCTGGCCGATACCCAGCCGCTGGAGCGGAAGAAGAACATCTCATTCAAGACGCTGCTGGAGCACGTTGCCCTCGGAGGAACCGATCCCGATTATATCTCCTCACTCGCGAGCCGCCTCGCTCGTCTCGACAAACAGTGTGGGGATAAGGAGCGAGAGAAGATCGCCGCAGTGTCGGGCGGTGAAGACATTCGCTCGATCAGCCACGCCATCGTCACCGCGCTCGATCCTGACGAGCAGATCGAGAAGGCACGCCACGACAACGGACTGCCCGCCGACTCCGATCCCGTGCCAGAGCAGGTCCATGCCGCAGCGGATGAGCTACTGAAGGAAGCGGTGAAGCCGCTAGCGAGCAACCCCGAGCTTCGCAACCTGCTCATCGAGACCAAGAAATCGTTCGAGCAGATCATCGACGAGGTGAGCAAGGACGAGCTAATTATCGCTGGGCATTCCCCGGAGGCGCGCGAGAAAGCGAGGGTGCTGGTACAATCGTTCGAGCAATTCTTGGAGACGCACAAGGACGAGATCACAGCCCTGCAATTCTTCTACTCTCGCCCTTACGGTGAGCGGCTGAGCTACGACGACATCAAGGCACTGCACGAGGCAATCGGAGCGCCGCCTCGCTTGCTGACACCGCAGCGTCTGTGGGCGGCGTACAAGACGCTGGGGGAGAACAAGGTGCGCGGGGCGAGCAGCCAGCGCAAGCTTGCCGACATCGTCTCCCTCGTCCGCTACGCCCTGCACCAAGAAGACGAGCTTGTGCCGTATGCCGAGCAGGTGCAGATCCGATTCGAAAGGTGGATGGCGATGCAGCACAATCTCGGGCGAGAGTTCACGCGTGAACAGCGGAGGTGGCTGGAGATGATCCGAGATCACGTGGCGCAGAGCCTGGAGATGACCGTCGGTGACTTCAATCTCACACCGTTTGTCGGAGTGGGCGGCTTGGGTAAGGCACAACAGGTGTTCGGAACGGAATTGAAGACGTTGATCGATGAATTGAATGGGGTGTTGGTGGCATGACTTGGCGTGTTCCTCAGTCTTGGGCCTGGCGCGTGATGGGAGATATATCGCAAGTAGTCGGCGGCGGCACTCCACGGACGACCGATAGATCAAACTTCGAAAATGGCTCAATCTCTTGGATCACTCCAGCAGATCTCTCTGGATACAACAAGAAGTACATATCCAAAGGCAAGAGGAACATTACTGAAAAGGGGCTTGCTTCCTCATCCGCCCGGCTCATGCCGGAAGGAACTGTCTTGTTCTCATCGCGGGCACCCATTGGGTATGTTGCAATATCTGCAAACCCCGTATCTACCAACCAAGGTTTCAAGAACTTCGTCCTTTTTGGCTCTCTAAGCCCGGACTACGTCTATTACTACTTGCTACGCGCTAGACAACTTGCACTCGATCTTGCATCTGGAACTACTTTTCAAGAGATCTCCGGACGACAAGCTGCCAAAATACCGGTTCCGATCGCTCCACTTCCAGAGCAGCATCGCATTGTCGAGGCAATCGAGTCCTATTTCACCCGTCTCGACAGCATCGAACGTACGCTCGGTGTCACCCTCGCGAAGGTCGCTCAATTGCGCCGCTCGATCCTTGTGCGAGCGTTCGAGGGGAAGCTAGTTCCGCAGGACCCAAATGACCCGCCCGCTTCTGTTCTCCTCGAACGAATCAAGGCTGAACGAGAATCCATACAACCGCGAAAGAGACGCCGAACCAACAAGAAAAGAGACGAACCGTTTGAACACGATGAACAGCTCGATCTGCTCGGAGGAAGCAACACATGACCGATAACAGCAACCGTCTCGTCGGTAAGCTCTGGAGTTACTGCAACGTCCTGCGGGACGATGGTCTAAGCTATCAAGACTACCTGGAACAGCTTACCTTCCTCCTATTCCTCAAGATGGCAGATGAGCGTGCGAATCTCATTGGGGGCCTGCCTGCCGCGTCGCCCGCGGCGCAGGCAGGAGAGCACCCAATCCCCGCAGGTTACCGTTGGAGCGATCTCTCTGCTCCAGACATGGTTGGAACGAAGCTGGAGGAACACTACCGCAACACCCTCCGCTTCCTTGGTCAACAGCGCGGGATGCTCGGCCTTATCTTCAGTAAAGCCCAGAACAAGATCCAAGACCCGGCCAAGCTACGTCAGCTCATCGTCGAGCTGATCGGCAAGGAGCAGTGGCTGTCGCTCTCCGCTGACGTGAAAGGGGACGCCTACGAAGGCCTCCTCGAACGAAACGCTCAGGACGTCAAGTCCGGTGCCGGCCAGTACTTCACTCCGCGCCCTCTGATCGATGGCATCATCGACTGCATCCAGCCGCGTCCCGACGAAATAGTCTGCGATCCCGCCTGCGGCACGGGCGGGTTCCTCCTCTCGGCCTACAACTACATCACCCGGCACTACGAACTCGACCGCGATGAGAAGAAGCACATTAAGTACGATGCCCTGCGTGGGGTGGAGCTTGTCGACGGCGTGTCGCGCCTGTGTGCGATGAACTTGTACCTACACGGCGTCGGCCCCGATGACGATGAGCACGAGCCTCCCATCCGCACCGATGACAGTCTGCGCAATGAGCCGAGCACGCACTACCCGGTGGTGGTGACCAATCCCCCGTTTGGGAAGAAGTCGAGCATCACCGTGGTCAACGAGGTGGGAGAAACCGATAAGCGCACGATCAGCTACAGCCGACCCGACTTCTGGACGACGACGACCAACAAGCAGTTGAACTTCGTGCAACACATCAAGAGTCTGCTTGCCATCAACGGACGTGCCGCCGTCGTTGTTCCCGATAACGTCCTGTTTGAGGGCGGAGCGGGGGAGACGGTGCGGCGCAAGCTGATGCACGAGTGCGACCTGCACACCATCCTGCGCCTGCCGACCGGCATCTTCTACGCCCAAGGCGTCAAGGCAAACGTCATCTTCTTCGACCGCAAACCGGCAAGCGAGACCCCGTGGACGAAGACCGTCTGGTTCTACGACCTGCGCACGAACAAACACTTCACCCTCAAGCAGAACAGAATGACCCGTGCCGACCTCGACGAATTCGTCGCTTGCTACAATCCGGAAAATCGCCACGAACGCAAGCCAACGTGGTCGGAAGACAATCCTGAAGGCCGATGGCGCGCATACACCTACGAAGAGATCATCGCCCGCGACAAAGCCAGCCTCGACATCTTCTGGCTGCGTGACGAAAGCCTAGAAGACTCCGCCAACCTCCCTGACCCCGACATCCTCGCCGCCGAAATCATTGAAGACCTGCAAGCCGCTCTTGAAGAACTCCAAGCCATATCCGACGACCTCGCTCTCACACCAGGAGCAGAGGGAGGTGATGGCGATAGCTAGCGGCATGCGATTAGAACCCAAGACTGTGTTTGTCCTCGGTGCGGGTTTCACGAAGGCTTTCGTGCCGGATGCTCCGCTTCTCATCGACGACTACGGTGGACGAGACCTCCTGCGTGAACTTGAAACTCTTCCCAGAGCACACAAGATTCTGCAAAATGAGCTTCGCCTCTCATCAAGGGGCTTGATAAACCTTGAACGCATCATGACTCGACTGTATTCCCGACTGCCCTATGATGCTGAAAGTGAAGTTTCGAATGAGTTTGGTCTCTTGCTTGCTCGGTTAACGGAAGCCTTTCAAGAACGACTTAGCGCAGCCAAAAAGCAAGTGGTTCATGCAGAGGACCTCAAAGCACTCGCGTCAGTGTGCGGACACCAATCTATATCCTGTATTACCTTTAACTATGACGATGTCTTTGATGAAGCTCTCTATCAGGCCAAACGCAATGTTTCGCTAACCTCGGTGTCCCTTTCACCTCGTGCCTGGAATCTCGATCGGGGCTATGGGTTCTTCTGCAGATCATCAGTCACAATCCTCGGAGCTAATCCCTACATCGATGTGTTTCCACCGACCATCTTGCTCCTCAAACTGCACGGCAGTATCAATTGGCGCGTTGCACTTGGAAGTAGGCCACCGCATCGAACTGAGAATCTCGTCCACCATGAGAGTTGGAGCAGGTCGCCTGTCCATCCATACCCTAGCCTGCAAGATGCGGAGGCCCACCTTGAACCGAGTCCAATTGTGGTACCGCCCGTTCTAGCCAAAGACAGTCTGCTGAGGGAGCCGTTCGTTAGGGTCGTCTGGGCTCGGGCAAGAGAGCTGTTGTCAGCCGCTCACATGGTCGTTTTTGTTGGCTATTCGCTCCCACTCACTGACATTGCTTCAAGATACCTGTTTTCCGAAGCAATATCTCTGGATGCTCGAGTCGAAGTTGTGAACTACGCGAGGAAGCCAAAGGAAGAGGAGGCCATACGGGCAAGCTATCGCCAGGTAATACCCGGGTTGCGGTACGACCAATTCCACTTCGGTGGAGCTCTGGAGTGGGCTAGACAGCTTGTGCAGAAGTATGGCGAGGATGCCCGCGAAATCCTGACACCAAATCTGGAAGTGGGAGGGAGATTACTTGAGCACTGAGATGTTCTTCTGGGGAATTCACGCTGGCCGATTTGGAGAAGCACGCTGAGAGCACGCTGAGAGGGTCACACGCTGAGAGGGTCAGACCTTCATTCTTAGGATTTTATCGCTCTAACGGCGTATCGCGTCATTGGAAACACGTCCCACAATCCCCTCGTTAAACGCTGAGAGGGTCAGACCTTCATTCTTAGGATTTTATCGCTCTAACGGCGTATCGCGTCATTGGAAACACGTCCCACAATCCCCTCGTTAAACGTCTGTATGAACGCATGGGATTCGTGGAAGACCGATTCGAGGCGCTTCCCTGGCCTTGGAGAAAGGCGTTTGCGTTCTCTGGTTCGTATTGCATGAGCAAAGACTTGGCGTGCTCAGAGTTGTAGCACCTATTCGGGGGAAACATCTGCAACGATTTCAAATCCATTCTCGAAGTAGTCGGCGCGATAGACGAACATTGATTCCTCGTCGGCCCCGGCATACAGCCCGAGCAGTTCGACTCCGCGGGCATAGAGCATCATAGCTCCCATGTCTCCAGAAAGGGCATATCGTGAGACGGTCAGTACCTGGTCGTCAAAACGAATGGCACCGTCTTCGATCTTCTCCACCCGCATTTCGGGAAGCCCATCATCCACAGCCTCTTTGTCCCGATTAGGAGGACCTCCAAACATCAGGACATCGAAGCTGACGACTCCTTTGGACTGTCGAAGCTCATAGAGCAAGGGAACGACCGCATAGGTGCTGAAGGTGCCCAGAACAAAGGCTTGATCCAGTGCCACAGCATATTTGCTGACGTCATCTCCTGATTGAACGATGGCGCGATCATCTTCGAATTCGGCTTGCATGGATCGACCGAATCCCAACGGGGCATCGAAAGTTGACGAAAGCATGAGGGGGCGCAGATCGGAATCCATCATCAGGATCTGATCAAACGGAATTGTAATCGTTGCTATGAGTGCTTTGAACCAGAACTTGCCGTTGGTCCTAAGAACGACACGATCTTCTTCAATGGCTATCTGGAATGTCTCTTCTCCAAACGGGCGCTCACCCCCCTGCATGACCAGCGTGCCACTGATGGGCAGTCCGAGATCATCAAGAGACGGTTCTGCTTCTTCCTCTGGAACAGGGTCTTCAGAGCCGGGTTCTAGATCTACTGGATCTTCGGATTCTTCTTGAAGCCAGGCATCGGGAAATTCCTTAATCTCGATCGAAGCCAACTCCGCATCCGGGTTTGGTGATGTCAACAGCAGCACGAGGACAACGCTCCCGATTAGAACGATGGGAATTCCGACGGCCAGCCCGATGATCCATTTGGTGCGACGTTTCAAGGTGGTCAATCCTCCATTCCCCATTGTATCATCAAAGGAATACGGGTAGGAATACGGGGGAATACGGGAACATAATACTTATTTCATAGCCGAGAGGAAATCCCGAGGGAATTCCGGGGACGCATACAATGATCCCTCAAGGAGCAGACTGAGATAGGATCTACGTCCCTCGAACTAGTGAAGAGGCATGGGTTTGCCATCCCTCTGCTACTCGTAGGGGAGTCCTTTCCCTTGGATGCGATCGGTCTGTCCCTCGGCGATGTATCGCTCGAAGTACTCTTTGCGGTACTCAGGGGGTAGGGATTTGCGGAGCCCGATAGATTCAAGGACTTCCTCGAATGATATCCCATTGTCTGAGAGCCCCAGCATTGCCAGTACCCGAATTGCAATCTTGTCGCTTGTACAGAACAGGAAGCTGTCAGACTCATCTGCGTAAATGATAGCGATGGCCTCCACCTCGCCGTCGTGGAGATCTAGGTTGAGCTCCTTGTCGAACACAGTACGAACTCGCTCGATGTCAGACACAGAGGCGGAGATCTCGGGGATGACTCCCTGGTTGATTAACGCGGTAAGGTTGATCGAAGCCGGGACAGCGTCTATCTTGCTGTCGAAGAACTGCGCTTCGTCGTGTGCGATTATCGATGTTACCGCTACGTCTGTTTCTTGGAGCAACGCATTCCACACATCAAGCTCATATGCCGCGATGATTACGCTGGCGTCAGGCAACAGTTGTCTCGATCTGGTAGGCATCGGTATCTTCGAACCCGTACTCAAGAAGGGTGGCGGACAGATCGAATAGACTAGTTTCGAGTAGCTGCGCGAGCCTAGCGCGTGACAGTTTCGCTCTCTTGTAGGCGAGGAAAGCCAGCCTGACAAATCGCTCGGGCAACGGAGCTGGCTGTTGCCAGTTGGCGGGCATTGTGCTTCGATCTATCGAGCGGAAGTTTGGATCATTCAGTACGGCTCTCACTCGATCGGCGGTGAGAATCCGAAAGTGGACCATTCGCCAAAGCAGTGCCTCGGTAGACACGTCGAAGTCCCGTGCAAGTTCTACGAGATCGTCATAAGAAATCTTCCCATCCTTGACCCGAGCCTCAATCTCGACATCCAGTACATCAGCCGGCAGGAGCAAGTTGGCAGCGAATTCATTGGCGAGACGCTCCACTTTGTCGATTAGGGCTTGGTTATCGCCCACGGATTCCTTCGATATAGTTGCCCTCGTTATCAGGTGGAACAACTCGTGAGCGAAGCTGAAATTGCGTCGCCAAGGTGCTTGCTCTCGGTGCATCAGGATCCCATATCCAAAATCCCCCATAGCTGATGCAGCAGATCCGGCTTCTCCAAGATCCTTGTACCAGATCTTCACTGAATAGTCTCCCTCAAGGATTGCTATCAAGGACGCAGCCGGCCGTCCACCAAGATCCAGTGCGTTCGCAACGTTTCTTGCAGCTAACCTGACATCACCATACGAGGCTGTCTCTGGGTCCAATTCAACCTTCGGAAGGTCATGTTTGGGTGTAATCCCAAGAAGGGACTCAAGCCCATGGTATTGCCTGCAGCTCTTGAGGAATGAAGCCTCTATTGCAGCGGTTCCTTCCTCTGGATAGTCTCTCCAGAGCACATGCGCTGGTGCAGGCTCATCCCCTGCTATCAGATACCGAACCTCCGTATGAAGAGCATCTGCAATCCTGACTAACTCCCACGCCTTGACATCTCTCCCGCCACGTTCGATCTCGGATACAATCTGGTGAGCGGAGAAGCCGACCTGCTCCGCGAAGACTCGTTGTGTGATTCCCAGCTTCTTGCGAAGCGACCGAATGCGCTCTCCAATGATCTTCTGCAGTTCCTCCATGTTGCACCTCCAGCTCAGCTTGGCTTTCGTGCGTTTCCAAATTACCAGGTGGATAGTCTCGCTGCTGCATACTTATTAAGGGCTTGTGACACGGCGGTAGTAGCCTCCGCTAGGATTTCAATACTGCCACTATCAGCACTCTCGCCTCGCTGCTTTCCGTGTGTTCACTTGACGAAGAGAGGCTCTTGTATGTAGATTCAAGATTAGCTTGAATTTTTCGCCTCCTTAGCCTACATTATAGCGAATACCGTGCCCGTATTCAAGATTTTCTGTTACGGGGATCATACCAATGCGGTGTATCCAAACGTAAGAGGAGGGAGACATGGCGAAGAAAGGTTCACCACGCAAGATCCACAGAAGCGCGAAGACCGGCAGGTTCGTAACTAAGAAGTATGCGAAGAGACATCCAGGCACAACAGTCACCGAAACCACCAAGAAGTAGTCAGGCAGCCGGTGTGAAATTCCGGGGGCGCATACCATGATTCCTCAAGGAGCAGCCTGAGATAGGGTCTACGTCCCTTGGATTGATCTCTTCGCTGTCGCCGTAGCACAGGGTTGTCCCGAAGGCGTATCGCAATCATGAAACCCGGATTCACAGGCGCGTGTCCTCGGAATTTACACGGCTTGACAGATATGCATCCAGGATGCATACTGATACATATGAGAACAACGTTGAACATCGACGATGAGACCCTCAAGCGGGCGGCGGAATTAACCGGCATCAAGGAGAAAACGTCCTTGGTAAAACTGGGATTGGAGGCGTTGATCGCTCGCGAGAGCAGCAAGAGGCTGGCCGAACTTGGTGCGACTGAAAAGGACCTGCGGCCCGTTCCCAGACGGCGGATGGCAGATAGCTAGGCATGGTTCTGGTCGACACGTCCATTTGGGTCTCACACCTGAGGAAGGGGAATGCTCGCCTGCAGGCCCTGCTCGAAAATGCGGAAGTGGCCTGCCATCCTTTGATCATCGGGGAGCTGGCCTGTGGGAATATCAAGAATCGAACCGAGATCCTTTCTTTGCTACATGCGTTGCCTGCGGCTGTGGTCGCGAAGCATGAAGAAGTCCTTCGCCTCATCGAATCTCACCGCTTGATGGGCCGTGGACTTAGTCTGATTGATGTGCACTTGCTCGCTTCAGCGCTTCTCACAAGGGTGCCCCTGTGGACTGCCGATAAACGTCTCCGCGCAGCATCTGCCGAGTTGAACGTCGCTTATCCATAGGGTTCGGTCTGCCTTCGGACGGGATCCGTCGGCGCGGGTTCGGGGGACACATACCATAATTCTCAAGGACCAGTCTGAAATAAGGTTTGTGACACTTGATTTCTATGTCGCTCACCACCTCCATCGGGCTTGCGTTAGCAATCAGGCGCAGCTCACCTTCATGCCGTCGCCTGGAACGGATTGCTGGGCCGACGGCCAAATTACGAAAAGCTCATACGGGCAAGACCTTAAGAAAATGGAATCACATCTTGATTCTTGACTCGGAATCTACTGCACGCTTCCGCCTACCCAAAGAGTAAGAACTCTGCCACTGCAGCGAGTATAACACCAAGCTTCAGGTCCTGGAGATCTACGACCGGATGCGGCACGCCATCGACAGCCGCCTAAGCCTGAAAGCCACCTACGCCCGACCCACCCGTCGCGAACACGGCAACTTTCTCCTGTTGCTTGATGGTCAGATGATTCTTACGCCGGATGTCGATGAGCCGGAGCGCAAAGGATCCTTCGAGGTTTGTCCTTTGTCCTTCCCGGGGCTAGAATCCCGCGGGCAGGTGATAAACATTGGCAGATTTGCGTCTTCCCTACGGTAAAGGCGTCGTAGAGCTGAGCATTCCGGATAGGAACCTTCTGGGGATAGTTGAGGGGAAAGAAGCGGGGAGGATCGAGTTCGAGCAGGCATTCCGCGATGCATGGGAGTCTCCGATCGGACTTGATGACCCGGCAGCGTTTTTCCACCCCGGGGAGAAGGTCGTATTTGTGGTTACCGATCACACCCGAGCCACCCCTACCCGGAAGGTCTTTCCATTGGTCTGGGAACGGATCCGCACTCAGGTGCGGCCGGAGGATGTCACGCTTCTCGTGGGTACGGGGACGCACCGTTCTCCCACTGAAGAGGAACTAGAAGGGATGCTGGGGAAAATCCGTCACGGGTTCTGTATGAGGATCCACGACTGTGATCACGACTTGGTGGGGGTGGGAAAAAGCTCGCGTGGGACGCCAATTCTTATAAACAGGCTTGTGGCAGAGGCCGACAGGGTGGTAACGATTGGACACATCGGGATGCATTACTACGCCGGTTACTCCGGGGGGCGGAAGAGCATCCTCCCTGGAGTTGCCGGGCGGGAGACGATCGAGACGAATCATGCTCAGCTCACCGATCCTCGCTGTGAAGGGTGCGTTTATGTGGGTAACCCGATCAGCGAGGAGATGAGCGAGGCGGCACGACTGGTCGGGGTCGATTTCATCGTCGATGTCGTCCTCGACGCGCAGGGACGGGGGGCCAAGGTGGTCGTGGGTGACGTGGAGGAGGCACACGCAGTGGGTAGGGCATTTTGGGACACGCTCTTTCAGGTGAAGGTAAGCGAGCAGGCTGACCTGGTCATCGTCTCGGCTGGAGGGCACCCCAAGGATATCGACCTCTATCAGGCGCACAAGGCGATATATAATGCCGCTAGAGCAGTGAAGGATGGAGGGATGATCTTTCTCCTTGCGGCCTGTCCCGATGGGATTGGGCATGAAGTATTTACCGACTGGATGACGCGCTGTGATAAGCCGGATGACGTCTTTGGGATCTTTGCAAAGGAAGGGTTTAAGATCGGCGGGCACAAGGCGATCTACCTGGCGAAGGACCTTAGGCGGGCGGAGATTTATCTCCTCTCGGAGATGAAAAGCGATCTTGTTCAACGTTTCTTCTTAAAACCGGTTACGAATCCAAACGACGTGTTGGTAGATGCACGCGAGCGGTACGGTGAAAGGTTCCGCACCCTTGTGATGCCCCACGGCGGAGACACCTTCCCCGTTACGTAAGGGTAAAGGAATGAGATGAACTACCAAATCCTTCGTTACGACCAGGTTTCATCGACCCAGGACACCGCGAGAAAGCTCGTCGCCGCAGGGGCGGATGAGGGGACAATCGTCGTTGCCGATGAACAGGAACATGGGAGGGGGAGGCGTGGCAGGGCCTGGATCTCTCCTTCCGGAGGGTTTTACGCTTCGTTTGTCTTGAGAGTAGATCCGCTTGGCTCCCTTCGCGTGGGGATCGCGGTTGCCGAGGCGCTGAGGGATGTTGAGATCAAAGCGATGCTTAAATGGCCGAACGATGTCTTGGTGGGCGAGAAGAAGATCGCAGGGGTTCTCATCGAGAACGTTGGCGACCTGGCGATTGCGGGAATTGGAGTGAACCTCGCTGCCGCACCGGTCGCGACGGCGACCTGCGTTACCCGGGAGACTACAATCTTTCTTACCCAGGATGACCTGTTGAAGAGGATCCTGCAACACCTTACTCCCGCTTTGCCAAAGGAGATTCTCAAGCGGTATCGAGCGCTCTCGGCCACGATCGGTCGAGACGTGCGTGTAGAGGTTGGAGCATCCACTGCGTCCAGGCCGATCGTCGGAAGGGCAGCGGGAATCGATTCCCTCGGTAGACTCCTTATCGAGGTAGACAATACTCTCCATACTATTGCCTCCGGCAGTTGCATCCACCTACGGTTCGTCCCCCAAGCTGGCTGGCGGAGCGCATCCTAGGGGGACACGCCTTACTACCGCCCGCCGTTTTCGTTGGCTCGGTCTGAGTTTTGGTGTGTTTGACCTCAGTTAAAGAGAACGTTAATCTAGAGCGGAAACTGGAGAAAAGTTAAGGGGGTTAAATGGCCTTTTGGAAAAAGCAAAGAGTAATTGAGACGCTTGTCCTCAGGCATGCCCAGTGCGTCGATGAGACCCTCGCCTATTTTCAGGAGGCGCTGTCCGCCTACCTCGAAGGCGAGACTAAGAAGGCAAGCCAGCTTGCCCTTGAGACTCACCAAGCGGAGGGTCGGGCCGATGACGTAAGGCGAGAAGTGGAGGCGGAACTCTTGGGTGGAGCTCTTCTTGCCCACTCTCGGAGGGAGGTCCTCGAGGTCATCGAGTGGGTGGATAAGCTGGCCAATGCAGGGGAGGCAACGCTTGATTATCTCCTGCTGCAGAGGGTAAGGATTCCTGAGGAAATCAAACCGATACTCAAAGAGATCATGGTAAAAAATCAGGAGATCTTCGAGGAGGTCAAGCAGTCCCTTCAACTCCTCTTTCAGGATATGAGCCAGGCGTTGGAGCATACCAAAGCGATTGAGACCAAGGAGGGAGAGGTCGACCATCTGGAGCGTTCCGTGATTAAGCAACTCTTCAACATGGACATAGACCTGGCAGAGAAGATTCAGATGCGTGGCTTGGTGGAAGAGCTGGTCGAACTCTCCGATCGGGCTGAGGACCTCTCCGACCGGATTGACATCATGATCGCGGAGAGGAGGCTCTAGGGACAAGTAGACTGGCGAAGAAACAGCATGTAAAAACAGGTCATAACCGTGGTTTCTCTACAAGGTTGTCTCAATTGTCTTTTTCTTTTTTTCTGGGTGGGCGATAAGATGACCCTAAGAGGAGGTGATGGTGTTGGTACTGGATGATGCGATCGCGTTAGAAGAGCGTGCCTGGAAGAGCTATACGGAGGCGGGAAAGAGGGTTAGTGACCCAAGTGGTAAGGAGATCCTGGGACTTCTTGCCGAGGAGGAGCGAAAACACACACAGATTCTTGAAGAAATGAAAAACGGTACCTATAGCGAGCTTAAGGGTCCTCCGCTTCTAAAGGAGGTGCGCGGGTTAGTCGAGGGAGCGGTGGAGGATGGACAGGCTAGAATCTTCGCCGATGCTTCGATGCGCGATATCCTGCAACAGGCGATGGAGATCGAGCGAACAACCGAACGATTCTATAAAGAGCATGCGCAAGCGGCAGAGGATGCTAAGCTGCGCGAGCTATTTGAATATCTTGCTACGCGGGAGGCCGAACACTACCTTTTAGTGAGTTCGTTGGCGGAGTACTTCGACCGGCCGGCAGAGTGGGTGGAGTCAGCCGAGTTTGGCCTGCGGGCGGAATACTAAAAGCACCCGCGCGACAGCCGAGCAATGCGGTTCCTAACTTTTTAAAATTCTTGCCTGGTATCCCAACTCCTCTATCGCGGACATGATCCGGTCGGGATCGAGGTTCTCACCTTCTACTACGACGCGGCCACGTTTCAAACTTACCTCTACAGTTTGTACACCGGTACACTCGGTAACTGCCCGCCTGACGCTTTCGACGCAGTGATTGCAGGTCATGCCAGTAACCGCGAGCTCCAATCGTTGCCCTTGGGAAGACCTCTTTATCTTGTTGTTTTCTGTTTGAGGCTTAGCAGCACGTTTCTCACGGAGGAATCTTGATCCAAAGGAGAATGCAAGTATCACTAACAGGACGACCGCCGCTGACTGATAGAATAAACCGCCTTCCGCGTGTGCATGAGCGTAGGTTGCAAGCTGCGGCAGCGTTTCTTCCACAATAGGCACCAGCCGGTCGAGGAGTAGTCCAAAACCAAAGGCGCTTGCCGCAATGGTGAGAAGAAACAGTGTTGCAGTACGTTTACCTAGCACTTTCCAGACGGTGGTCAAGGTGGCGGCGTTGGTAGCAGGTCCGGCGATCAGGAAGGCCACTACCGCACCGAATGATGCTCCCATGTGCAGAAAGCCGGCAGCGATCGGTATCGATGCAGTAGCACATACGTATATTGGTATCCCCACTGCCATCATTACCAGGATCGACAGCACACCACCGCCGACATACGCCTGCAAGTACCCTGCTGGCACCAGCGCGGCCATAACCCCAGCGATCAGGATGCCGATGAGCAAGGCAGGCCCGATATCCTGCGGCAAGGTAACAAACCCGTACTTAAGGATGCGCAACAAGACACTCTTATCATCCTTATCCGCGCAGCCATCACCACTGCAGACAGGCCGTCGTTCCTTGCTGCGCGCCGAACCTTCTCCGTTAGGCTCACCGAAGAACCTCACCAACACGCCGCCAAGGAAGCCGGTAAGCAAGGCCACAATCGGTCGGAAGACGGCAAAGACTGGGCCCAGCAGGGAGTAGGTGACAAGGATCGAATCCACCCCGGTCTGTGGTGTTGACAGCAGAAACGCGGTTGTGGCTGCCCGGCTCGCACCGTGCCTATGAATCGAAGCTGACACCGGGATTACGCCACACGAACACAACGGAAGTGGTACGCCAAAGATTGACGCCTTTACCACCGGTGCCAACCCGCGCCCACCCAGGTGTCGTTCCACCCATTCGGGAGAGATACCAACCGACAGTATTCCCGCTACCAGAAAGCCGAACAAGAGATACGGAGCCATCTGCCCAAGCAACTGCCAGCTTTCGCCGATGATCAGAGACAGGGTATCAAGCATCGTGATCTCCTATAAGTTGCGCACAGAGGAGGCAACCGAAAAAACGCCCCCATGCCTTCCTGCAGTTTACATACTCCCGCGGGCGAACAAGCCGGGGCGGCCTGCTCGCCCATTGTGATATTAGGGCTGATCGGCTTTACTTCCCCTTGATGTGCATCGGTTGGTTGCAGCAGACGAGCGTCCCTGCTCCGGACTTCGTCACCTTCACCTCTTGCCCACAGATGTCGCAGATGTAGATCTTACCTTCCTCTGCCATATGGACCTCCTTAAAGTGTGAGTGAGCTCTCCCACAGGCCGTGGATGTTGCAGTACTCCACCGCGACCAATTTACTTAATCCCTCCAGGTTAACATGGGTAATGACCGTGGGGACCCCGTAGGTCGGTCCCAGGTCGAATGTTGCGATGTGGACTGCCCCCCCGTCCTTCACCCCGTAAAGGGCTATCCACTTGATGTGGTGCTCCACAGTGTTTGGGTGTGGGACCTCCTTACCAACGGTGACCTTGACGATCTTTTCCCCGCAGTCGGGGCAAGCGGCCAGCTCGATCACCGGGACGTGCTTCTCCTTCCCTTCCTGGGCCTCCGTCTTGAACAGGTCTCCTATGCGCATGAGTTACCTCCTTTCAGCCATCTCACTAAGGTCCTCCAACAAGGCCTGGAAGTCCTCTTCGTGTTCTACCTCATCCTCCAGGATGGAGAGTACCATCTGATAGGTGATGGGATCGTTATCTCTCGTCGTCTCCGAAAGGCGAGCATAGACATCGATCGCGCACTGTTCCCCCTCCACCCCTTGTTCGATGATGGCCTTCACATAGGGATTAGAGGGATTCATGTAGGTGCAGTTAGCCATCTTATTCCAATTGTTGGGATCGGTGATAGGGGTTCCTCCAAGCTGGATGATTCGGTCCGCTAGCATCTGCGCGTGGCGCAGTTCGTCGGCGGCGTGCTCGGTCAGCTCCGCAACGGCCGCCTGTCTCATCGGGCCAGTGACAATCTGGGCCCCGACCCAGTACTGGTAGTAGGCCAGCCATTCATCCGCAAACGCTTTGTTTAAGAGCTTAAGCAGCTCATCGACGTCCATATCGACGATCGCTCTTCCTTTTGTTCCCATGCTCCATACCTCCTTGATTAATTTTTCTCTCCCATTATAGAAGCCTTTTTCTCAGAGCGTAAGTCAGAAACGCCTGAAGCTATCCCGGGCCGCACCGCAGACCGGGCAGAACTCCGGGGCCTCCCCTTCAACCGTGTAGCCGCAGACTGGGCAGATGGAAACCTCCCCGATCTCGATGTCCTCCCCCGCTTCCGCTGCCTGTTTGGCCTTTTCGTACATCACCGCGTGGATTTTCTCCGCCTCGAGCGCGTAGTGGGTGGAGCGGACCGCGCCCGACTCCTCCTGGAGTTCGGCGACCTTGTTGTAGGCCGGGTACATCTCCTCTCCTTCGTAGGTCTCCTCGTTGATGCACTCCTGCAGGTTCTCCACCGCGGCCTTGATCATCCCCAGTTCACGGTAGTGATTGGTGGCGTGCACCTGCTCGGCGTAGGCAATCGCGCGGAAGAGCCGCGCCAAGTTCTCTTGCCCCTCCTTCTCCGCCTTCTCTGAGAATATAAGGTATCGCATATGGGCCTGCGACTCGCCGGCGAACGCCGCCTCCAGGTTCTGTTTCGTCATTTTGCGCATATCAGCCTCCTATTCCTTTAAGGGCGCTTAAGATCTCCTCCATGTTCGGCACTTCGCGCATCGGGTAGACCTTGGCGAAGCGGACTACCCCCTGTTCATCGAGGATGATGACCGCTCGCTCGGAGAAGCCGTCCTCCTCGCGGAAGATCCCGTAGCTCTTAGCGACCGCCCCATGCGGCCAGAAGTCCGATAAAAGCTTTGTTTGTTTGATCCGCAGGTTCTTCGCCCATGCTTCTTTACACGGGACCGAATCGACGCTCAGGCCAAATGCCTCCGCGTTCCACTCCGAAAACGCCGCCCGATTCTCTTCAAGGGCCTGCATCTGCCGGGCGCAGACCCCAGTCCACGCGAGCGGGTGGAAGGAGAGGATCACTCGCCTGCTCCTATATCCGCTTAAGTTCACCTTTTCGCCGTGCTGATCCTTGAGGACGAAGGCCGGCGCCTCTTTCCCAACTTCGATGATGCTCACTTGATGCCTCCTTTGTCCTGTTCGGCTTCGATCGTTTGTAGAACGAGACTGCCAACAACGGGAAATCGTTCGAGGAGGTCCGCGCCGTGCGGGGCCTTCGTGAGACCCTGGGTCAGATCGGCCCCTGCTTGGTGCAGGGCTTGATGGCGCCCCTGTTGCCACAGGAAACTGCCCGACACGTCATAGACCTTCCCATTGCAGGCGATATATGCCGCTGCCCCTGCTCTTCCATCGTACCGCGCAAGTTCATCCGTAGTGAATTCTCGCATCGATCCTCCCGTTCAGGGCGCATATTGATGCAGCGCCGGAGTGATTTCCTGATAAGGCAGAGCCTCTCCGGCGCTGCTTCCGCCCTCTAGCGCAGGAACTTGGAGACGAAGGGCGATGTTTCACCGCGCCGCAAGAAGTGACCGGATGGGCCTTCGCCGAGGAATTCGGAGAACCACGACTCATGCTCGATCTCCTCATTGAGGATTGCCAGAGAGAGATCGTAGGTTCGATGGTCCTTGCCCGCGGTCATATTGCAGATTTGGGTATAGCCGCGCACCGCGCAGCGCTCTGCTTCGACGAGCACCTTCAAGATCTCCTTGACGTCCGCTAAATCCTCTGGCAGATACGCCGGTGGGCAGGCGGATAGGTCGTGGAACTGCTTCATGTCTCGCGGCAGGGCCCCGCCCAGTTCGTAGATGCGGGGGATCAGCGCCTCGAAGTGGTTACGATCTTCGATGCGTGCCGTCTCCGCGATCTCCTTGATCCCTTCTCCCTCAAGTCCAATCAGATTGAACCGCAGGATCGTGTAATAGTAGTAGGTGGTGAGTTCTGCAGCCGCGTTCTTCACCAGGAGTTCCAACAATTGATCCACGTTGACCCCTGCTCGCTCCACGACTTCCCGTGTTACCTTTGCCATGATAAACCTCCTTTTCTTTAGGTCAAGCCTTTGCTGGTATTTTTCTTTTCGTCATTCAGCGGCCTTCTCGACCACCCCGCGGCCGCTCCTTTGGGGTGCCGCTAGATCGCCTCCTTCTTCGTTGCCTGCGCGATCATCTGATCGATCACCTTCTGCAGGGAGAGGGGGAGCCCCTCGATCTTGACGTCCAGGAACCCGCGGATAAGCAGGGATCGTGCCGTCTCCTTGCTTCTTGAGTCCTACCTCCTCCCGGCGATTTCCGCCGGCCCATCATCCTTTAAAGCGTGTCAGTCGGGCTGCGATCGCTTCCTGTCCTATCGGTGTCATGTTGGCCAGCAGCCGGTTCCCCATCCGCTTTCGGTAGCTTTCGGCGAAGAGCTGGCGCGGCGGGGTCTCGTAGAGAACCCCGATCGGTATCCTCTCGCCTTTCCCCATCGCCGCTTGCAGAGCGGCTTCTCGATTGTGAAGGTCGTAGTCTGGCGGGAGTTTCTCGATTCGCTCCCGGTACCAGTCCACCGATTTCGTTCCCCAGGTGAGGCATGGCTGAATCACCTCGACGAGGGAGAGGCCACGGTGGCCGATCGCCTGCGAAAGGAGCTCTCTCAAGTGTTCGATATCCCCGGCGAAACCGCGGGCGACGAACGTGCAGCCGTGGACGATCGCTGTTGAGAGCATCTGGATTGGTTTTATCTCCACTCCGGTAAACTGCAGACGGGTCCGTTCCCCCGGTCGTGTGGTAGGCGAGCCCTGCCCCTTGGTGAGGGCGTAGATCTCGTTGTTGTGCACGATCACGGTGATATCGGGGTTACGGCGCAGGGCGTGGAGGAAGTGGTTTCCCCCCTCGCCGTAGCAATCTCCATCACCAGTGGTGACGATGGTGGTCAGCCGTGGATTGGCAACGTGAATGCCGATTGCTGCTGGAATCGCGCGACCATGCAGCCCGTTGAACAGGTTGCAGTTCAGGTAGTGCGGAAGCTTTGCCGCCTGGCCGATCCCCGAGACGAGGCATACCTCGTGCGGTGCCTTATCCAGGGTGACGAGCGCTTGTTTGAGCGCGGTCAGGATTCCGTAGTTCGGACAACCGGGACACCATTGGTTCTCCACATTGCTCTTGTAGTCCTCAAGTACGATCATTGATCGCCCTCCTTATCTCCTGCGCGCTGAGCGGGAGTCCATCGTATCGATGTATTGTGGCAGTGAATAAAACCCCATACTCTCCGCGCAGCAAGCGGGCAAGCTGTGCGGTCGCGTTCCCCTCGACGGCGATGTATTCCTTCCCTTCCGGGAAGGTGTAGTTAGGAAGCGGCCAGAGTTCCGTGAAGTGGATCATCCCCGCGCGATAACCCTCCGTGCGCAGGCGTTCAACCGCCTCCATGATCGCCCCCCGCGTTGAGCCCCAGCCTACGAGCACGGTCTGGGCATCGTCAAGGTATGCCTCTTCGGGTAGAACGATCTCCTTCTTGAGGTGCTCAAGCTTGGAAAGCCGCTTTCTGACCATCGTCGGCCGCGTGCGGGTGAGGTCCTCGGTGATGTGTCCGGTCTCGTCGTGCTCATCGCTGTCGATACATACGAGGTGCTCGCTCTGCCCGGGATAGAGGCGTGGGGAGACCCCATCGGCGGTGAGTTGGTAGCGCTTGTAGTCGGAGATTGCTGAAGGTTCAGCAAGATATGTCGTTGGCGGTGCCTTCTCCAGGTTGAACTCCTTGTAGGAGAAGTGGCTATCGGCGAGGAACTGGTCGGTGAGGAGGATGACCGGGATCTGGTATTTGTCCGCTAGCTCGAACGCACGCACCGTCTTACCGAAGGTCTCCTGGGGGTCGGATGGGGCGAGGACTGCCTTTGCAAACTCGCCGTGTCCAGCGTGGATCGCGAACAGAAGGTCCTCCTGGGCGGTCCTGGTAGGTAGACCTGTCGCTGGTCCAGGACGCTGTGCAAGGACGATCACAAGCGGTGTCTCAATCATTCCCGCAAGGCTGATCGCCTCGGTCATCAGGGCGAACCCACCACCTGAGGTAGCGGTCATCGCCCGTGCCCCGGCGTAGCTTGCTCCGATCGCCATGTTGATCGCCGCGATCTCGTCCTCCGCCTGCTCGACGAACACCCCCAAACCCTCATCTTTAGCAAAGGCGGTGATTATCCCGGTTGACGGAGACATCGGATAGGCAGACATAAATCGGCATCCAGCGTAGGCGGCAGCCAATGGAATCACCTCGTGAGCGGAGATGAGGAAGTGGCTCTTACCCCGGTTCGGGAGTGTGGTAAATTCCCGTCCTGGCAGGCGGCTTTCCGCAAGCTCGTAGCCCGCCTGCGCCGCTGCGATGTTGGTCGCTACGATCTTTTCTCCTTTCGCAGCGAAGGTTGCCGCGAGCGTTCCGGCTAGCGCCGCAAACTTGATCCCCAACGTGGCGATCAGTGCACCGGCCGCGATCGTGTTCGCGTAGATCTCCGCGCCGAATCTCTCGGCCGCAATCTGTCTGAACGAAACCGCGACGGTCCGCGAGTCTTCCCCCGTCTCGGCGATCAGGAGACCATCTTCCTCCACCACATCGACATAGCGTTCCATCGCCCGGTCGTTCAACGCGAGGAGCACGTCGGCGGTCTGGCGAGGGGCGTTCCCTGGCGCCTCTCTCACCCGGATCCAATAACTGTTGTGACCGCCGCGGATCCGTGATTCGTACTCCTTGGTGCTAAACACCGCGTTCCCTGCCGCGAGGGCGCTGCGAGCGACCACGTCGCCGATCGTTTGAATGCCCTCCCCGGCTGCGCCCACGATGACAATAGAAAGATCGAATCTACTCTCTCTTAGTGTTACCACTAGATCGCCTCCTTCTTCGTCGCCTGCGCGATCATCTGATCGATCACCTTCTGCAGGGAGAGGGGGAGCCCCTCGATCTTGACGTCCAGGAACCCGCGGATGATAAGGGATCGCGCCGTCTCCAGGGAGAGGCCGCGGGCCATCAGGTAGTTCAACTGCTCACCGGCGATTTTCCCCACGGCGGCCTCATGGGAGAGCTCGGTATTCGGGTGAGTCGCGTTCAGTTCGGGGATCGCGTAGATTGAGGCGGCCTTGTCGAGGAGGATCCCGTTACATTCCATGTGCCCCTTTGTGCTGGAGCTCGCTCCTTCGATGTACCCGCGGGAGATAACTTGGCTCCCCTCAGCGACGACCCGGCTCAGGATCTCACCGCGTGCTCCTTCGCCGCGCAGAAGGAGCCGTCCCCCGATGTCCAGATGGGATCCTTTCTTCGCGTAAATGATCGAGTGGAACCGCGCGGTTGCTCTATCGCCGACTTCAGCGACTGGGTCCGTCTCGATGTATTTCACCTTCGTCAACGCGATGTAATTCGAGATATAGCTTCCACCCGGGGCGACCGTGATCGCCGAGCGGGGGAAGACCTCAACCTCGGGTGCCCAGTCGTGCACCATGGTGTAGGTCAGCTTCGCCCCCTCCCTCACGAAGATCTCGGTGATGGCTACGTGGCGGCCGGCGGTCCGGTAGGAGGCGGTCGTACAACCGGTGATAAGGTGGAGCTGTGAACCTGGTTCAAGGACGATGATATTATGGAGGACCTGCTCGTGACGCTGCGTCTTCAACAGGAAACACGACTGAGCGGGGAAGGAGACCTTCGCCCCTTCTGCCACATGGATGAAGTTACCGGCGGCGTCCTCGTGGGAGGCGATGAGCCGGGTGAATTCGTCCTTTTCTTGCTTGACGAGACTGAACTCTAACTCTTTCACCCAGGGGTACTTTTGCCGCGCCTCGCGCATCGAGGCCATCACCAAATCCCGCTCCTTGGAGGTCGCTTCTTTTGCGGATTCATCCTCGATCAAGAAGGAGGCGGAGCGGTTTGTCGCCCCACTCGTATCGTAGCCGACCCGTTCGAGCGATCGCCTTTGAGCGTCAGTCATGGACCTTCCCCCCTTGCTTGAACTCCTGGATGCAGGCTCTGAACCCGTGCTGCCTGATCTGGGCGAAGATGTCGAGTGGGGCTCCTGAGCACATCAGCTTCCCCTCGATCATCACGTACCCGCGGTTGGCGTGGAGGTGTTTGAGAACGTTCCCGGTGTGGGTGACGATGATCCCGCCGGTGGTTCGCTCGCGGATCGGCATATCTTTCTGAAAGAGCTTACGGATGACGTGGGTGAGGAGCTTTATGCTATCGACGTCCACGCCCGATTCCGGCTCGTCGAGCAGGATCAGTTCCGGCTTTTGTGCCAGAAGCTGCAGCATCTCCGCGCGCTTCATCTCTCCACCGGAGAAACCGGCGTTGATGTCGCGCTTGAGATGCCCTTCCATGTTGAGATCTTCCGCGAGCGTATCTACTGTCTCGTCCTCGATCTCCATCGCCTTGAAGAGATCGGAAAGCGAAACGCCGTTCACCACGGGCGAATGCTGAAAGGCAAGGCTGATCCCGAGATTTGCCCTCTCGGAGATTGGAAGATCGAGGATCGACTCTCCTCTGAAACGGATGTCACCGCGGGTCACCAGGTAGGTGGGAAGACCCATGATTGTCTTTATCAGGCTCGATTTTCCCGATCCGTTCGGCCCGAAGATGACATGGATCTCTCCCTCCTGGATGGTGAAACTCATTCCGTCTAGGAGTCGTTTCCCTTCGGCTTCCACGATCAAGTTGTCTATCTCTAGCAGTGGTCTCGTGTTCATTTCTCTATGCTGGCGAGCTCATCGCTTAACAGGGTGATGTGGCCCATCTCCTCCCTTATAATCTTATCGATCTTGTCCCTGCCAAACCGTTCGGGGACCATATCTTTGATGCCAAGGTAAAACACGATGGAATCTTTCTCCAATCCGATAGCCGTCTTGAGGATCTCCTCAACAGACTTTCCGGCGATAAGCTCAGTTGGATCTATCTTAGGGTCAAAGACATAGCCATCGGCCATCGCCTGGAGGTAGAGAGCCGCTTCACCGTAGGGATCGAAGACGGTCGGTCCTGTTTCCTTTCCTGAAAGCTGCGTCCTCATGGTGGCAAAGGTCTTCTCGTGCTCGATCTCCATATTCGCCAGTTCGAGCAGTTTCTGCTTGTGATCCTCCTCGAAGTCTCCTTCGGCCGCGAGGCAGTAGAATCTGGCTCCATTGCGTTCGATTTGCTCGGCCATCTCGAATATTTCATCCGCGTTGAACATCTTATCCATAGTTCACCCCTTTTAGAGAGACTGATGCTGGCTGGCAATTGTCTCGGCCAGCCTATTCAGGGCCTTAAGGTCTGCCTTCCTGGGTAGCCCCTTGCACATTACCGGATCGAGCCACTCCAACTTGAGCGAGGACGCAAGTCCCGTGATCTGTTCTACCGTCTTCCCAGCCCAGCCGTAGGAGCCAATGATTGCCGCGTATTTGAGCTTCGGTCGCAGGGCGTTCGTTAGATAGGCTGCGGTGATAACATTGGGGTGGGCACCGGTGAGTACGGTGGGTGCCCCGAAGACGACCGTCGCCGCATCGACCAGGGTGATCGCGAGCTTTCCAATGTCGGTTACCGTCATGTTGAACGGTTCTGTTCGCACGCCGCGATCGGCGAGCGCAGAGATCAGGTGGTCCACCATCACCTGTGTGCTCCCGTGCATGGACACGTAAGGGAGGACGACGAGGTTTTCCGGAGGATCGAGGACCCAGTGTCTGTAGGCATCGAGGATGAATGCCGGGTCATCGTAGAGAGGACCGTGGCTTGGGGCGATGGTCTCGATCTCGTAACGGGCAAGTTTCTCCAGATGCCCCTTGATAATCGAGCTAAACGGCATCATGATCTCGGCGTAGTAGCGTTTCGCCGCCTCGTAGACCCTTTCTTTGTCCGTCGCATAGAGGTCCGTCGTGGCCAGATGCGAACCGAACAGGTCGCAGGTGAACAATACCTTGCCTTCGCGCAGATAGGTGAGCATCGTCTCAGGCCAGTGCACCCAGGGGGCATGGATGAATTGAAAGGTGCGATCTCCGAGGGAGAGGGTCTCACCGTCCTTTACAGTCACGATCCGCTCTGGATCGATGTGTAGGTGATCGATGAGCATCGGTTTTGCCTTCGGCGTCGTGATTATCTTGGCGTTTGGATACCGGTCGAGAACTGCAGGAACAGAGCCTGAGTGATCCTGCTCCACGTGCTGGACAATTAAGAAGTCAAGCTGTGTCACGGCCTCAAGCTGCGCCATCAGAACATCGATCTTCTCTGGATCTACGGTGTCGATGAGGGCTGTCTTCTCACTTCCTTTTACGAGGTAGGCGTTGTAGCTTGTTCCATCAGGGAGCGGAATCAGCTCATCGAACAAGCGGCGATCGAAGTCCTGTGCCCCCATCCAAAAGATCCCTGGTACGATTTCTCTTGCGTTCAACGGTCCCTCCTTAGTACTTCTTCGATGTCTGCCTTTGGATCGCCGATCAGCCGCAAGTCATAGTTTTCTTGCAGCACCTCGAGGATATCCTCGTTCACCCACGCCGGGAGGATTGGACCAAGGTAGATCCCTTTGATTCCAAGCGATAGCAATCCCCACAGGATGGTGACCGCTTTCTGTTCCATCCAGGAGAGGACAATGGAGAGCGGAAGGTCGTTTACCTCCACTCCGAAGAGTTCGGAGAGGGCGACGGCGATATCGATCGCGACGATGGAGTCGTTGCACTGGCCGAGGTCGATCAAGCGCGGGATTCCCTCGATCTCTCCGAGATCAAGGTCGTTTACGCGGAACTTGCCACACGCCAAGGTGAGAACGACCGTATCCCTTGGCAGGAGCTTCACGAACTCGCGGTAGTAGCTTGCTTTTCGAAGCGGTGAATCACATCCGCCGACGAGGAAGAAGTGTCTAATCTTCCCTTCTTCTACGAGCGCTTTGATCTTGTCTTTTAGCGAGAGGATCGTGGAAAGAGAGAACCCGGTGGTGAGGGTCACCTCACCCGGTTCCTCTGAGATCTCGGGGAGGGATTTCGCCTTCTCGATAACCTCTGTGTAATCGTAGCCTGCGATGTGTTTCACTCCAGGGAGCCTCGCCGGGCCGGTGGTGAACATGCGGTCCTTGTAGCCGTCCTTTGGTAAAAGGACGCAGTTTGATGTCCCGAGGATTGCCACCGGATAGCGCGAGAAGAGCTCCTTCTGATCGAACCAGGCCTTACCAAGGTTCCCGACGAGGTGTTTGTACTTCTTGAGTCCAGGGTATCCGTGTGCTGGAAGCATCTCCGAGTGGGTATAGACGTTGATCCCGGTCCCCTCGGTTTGTTTGAGGAGTGCAGCGAGCGCCTTCAACCCGTGCCCGGTGACAATGATCCCCGGTCCCTTTACGGTTCCTGTTGGTACTTTTGTCGGTTCAGGCTCACCGTATGTATCGATGTGTGCCTTCTTCAACAGGCGCATCGTCTTTATCGCCATCTCTCCGGATTCGAGCGCGAGCTTCACGAAGTCCTCAGCATCGAAGTTCATGTTGGTGAATGTGGCGTAGAACGCACGTTCCAGGAACGCGTCAATCTTTGTATCGGTGTAACCAAGCTCGCGCGCGTGGTACAGGTAGGCCGCCATCCCTTTTGCCGAGAAGATGAGGTTATCCTGCAGTCTGGCGACGGTCGCTGGCTTCCCGCAGACCCCTTGCACGGTGCATCCAGTTCCACCAGCGGTCTGCGAGCACTGATAGCAAAACATGTCGAGTTTTTCAGCCATTCTCGTCCTCCTTGGGATTGGTCTCTTCATCGAGGAGGCGTTTCTCCCCCTCAATTGATCTTATCTGTGTGATATCTTGGGTCACCTCGAGCGTCCCGAGATACTCGCCGGCTTTGTCTCTCACAGGGAAATATCGGATGTAGACCGTCTTTCCGGCCATGTTGATCCAGAACGCCGCCTCGTCCCGCTTTCCGCTCTTAAACCCCTTCAGGATGCGGTTTACGACGTGCACGCTCTTCTGCGGGTGGCAGTTCTGCACCATGCGACCGATGATCGCCGGGCTGCGCACGAAGATGCGACCCGGTGCCTGGTTGAAGTAGCGTACGGTGTCATCCTTGTCGATGAACGTGATATCGATCGGTAGGGAATCGAGGAGAGCAGCGAGCTCGCGTGGTGAGAGCGCGCCGGCGGTGAACCGTATCTCACCCTCTGCTTCCTCATCCTGTGTTCCCTCATCGAGTGACGGGCCGGTGGGAACGGTTGGTGTGAACGAGGTGTAGCCGATCTTGTCGAACTCTTTCCTGATTAGTTTCCACTCGGATTCGCTTATCACCTCAAGGGCACTCGGAAAGAGGATCTTCTCCTCTTTGCGGAAATGAGAGGACAATATATCGTACAGGCCCTGTCCTTTCGCTGCGAGGAGCTTTCCCGCAGCCCCGTCCTCAATGAGGGCAATTACCGCTTTACGCTCGGCGCGTATGCGATCGTGCTCCATCCACATGATTGCCGGTGGTTCGGTGATCCCGTGTTTCTCTAGGTACGGAAAGAGCACGTTCTCTTCGCGAGCATAGTGGGTTTCCGATTCCGCGAGCTCCCCGGAGATCGTGCGCAGCTCTTCGCCACTTTGGGGACCGTCCTTAGCGAGATTCCAGGCCCGCTCTGCCGCTCCGAGCATCCGCTTGTGCTCCTCGATCAGTATGTTGATCGGGTGCCAGGCGGGTACGCTCAGGCCCTTATCGAGCGACTCCTTGAACAGGGCCATATGGACATCGCACAGGCGCTCAAGCTCCTCGCGCGGAGTCCCATCCTTGATAAGTTCTGCCTCGATCTGTGAGATCTCAAGCGGTGTGACGTTATCCAATAAGTCTCTAAACGCTTCCTTGAGCACCTCGGGGGATTCCCCAGCGTGCAGGCGGAAGAGGATCTTCCGTAAAGCATCTTTCTTTTTTGTCGTTATCAGTTCGCTCAACACTCCTCCTTAGCGGCGGTTAGCTTGTCGGCCACGCCGTGGATGGTTGTCTGTTCCAGGAAGCGGGTGATGTCGTCGCGGATTGGATCCCACACATCATGCAGCGGGCAATCTGGCCGTCCATCACATGGGAGAAGCTCGAATACGCACTCGCGAAAATAGTTGTCACCTTCGATTGTGCGTACTACATCAGCTATGCTGACCTCCTGCGGCGAGCGGGCGAAGCTGATCCCTCCGTTCTTGCCGCGTGTAGAGGTGAGGATCCCCGCTCGAACGAGTGGCGGTACGAGCTTGGCAAAGAACGCCGGTGGAATGTCCCTCGCCAGGGCGATGTCTCTGACCAATACCGGTGTGGATTCATCGCGGGTGGCAAGCTCAATCAAGGCTATCACCGCGTATTTTGTGGTCAGCGAGTACAGCATATTTCCCTTTTCGCCGATAAAACGACCTTTTTATCTATTATTGTACCGACAAATAACCCTTTGTCAAGGCGAGCTATAGAGATTGGATTGGACCTGGCTTTGTCTATCCCTCCTGCTTCTCAAACATCTCCTTACCTACCCCGCACTCCGGGCAGACCCAGGTATCGGGTAGGTCCTCGAATGCCGTCCCTGGTTCTATCTCGCTTGTCGGATCACCGACCGCTGGGTCATAAACATAACCGCATACTGTGCAGATCCACTTTTCCATTCCTACCTCCTCTCTCTCATCGTCTTTCGATACTCGTTGTAGGTAAGGGGTTCTCCGTCATCCCGCGTCCCGGCACGTTCGACCAGAGCGACGAATAAGGTGTGCGTCCCCAGATCGAGTGTCATTTCAGGGATAACGCGGCACTCGTAGAAGGCCTTTGCGCGAGGGAGGATCGGGATTCCGTCTACGCTTAGCTCGTGGGGGGTCTCTGCGAACTTGTCCACCGTGCGCCCGGACTGGAAACCGAAGTGCCGGATCACCTCCGGACAGTTTTCATCCTCGCGATCGAGCACATTGGCGACAAAGCGCCCGCTTGCCGCGATCATCTCGTGCGTCAATGATCGTTTGTTCACCCCGATCGCGATTTGTGGTGGAGCGTTCGTCACCTGCATCAGCGCATCGAGGCACTGACCGTTTAACCGGCCTTCATGTTCGGCGGTCAGGATGTATAGACCGTGCGTCACCTGGAACAGGGCTTGGTTCAGGTCCGCGGCCTCTTTCAAGATTAAAAACGTCATTTCTCCTCCTGTGCTTACGGAGTGCCTTACTCTTCGCTCTCGGCGGGGGCGGCGCTACGAGTTCCCAACTCGCGGTCGGCCATGATCAGGCCGTGGCCGGAATCACCGATCCGCTCCAACAGATTGACAACCTTCTTGGTCGAGTCCTCCTCCTCTACCTGCTCGGTGACGAACCACTGAAGCATGATCCGTGCGGCGTGGTCTCCTTCCTCTGAAGCCAGCTTCACCAGATCATTGATCTTTTCGGTGATGAACCGCTCATGCTCGTAGGCTGCCTTGAACGCCTCTAAGGGCGAGGCCCACTCCTTCTGCGGCTGGGAAAGGGCTTTAAGTTCGACCTGTCCATCCCGCTCGTCGATGTGATTGAAGAATCTCATCGCGTGTGCAACTTCCTCCTGCGATTGCAAAGTCATCCACTGGGCCATTCCGTCGAGGCTCTCTGCCCGAAAGTGCGCCACCATGGCAAGGTAAAGGTACGCCGATTCCAGTTCGTGTTTGATCTGCTCGTTCATCGCATCCTGCATGCGTTTTCCGATCATAGTGTTCCTCCTTTATTGTTGATTTGCTTTCTTGTGGCAGAACCACCAGTCATAGCAATCGTACTGGGTGACGATCTTGCGCGCCGTCTCCACGTCGCTTGCCGGCGGGACGATCACATCGTCGTTGACCAGCTCATTCTCCGGCCAGTTTGCCGGGATGGCCACCCCTTCTCTGTCCGCAAGCTGAAACCCGCGGATCATGCGTAGAAACTCGTCCATGTTCCGTCCCAGCTCCTGCGGGTAGTAGAGAATTGCGCGCACAATTCCCTTGGGATCGACGATGAAAACCGCACGCACCGTGTTCGTCCCCTTTCCGGGATGGATGAGCCCCAGCCGGTTGGCGATCGATTCTGTGCCGGCGATGATAGGAAACTGGATCTCCACGTTCAGGTTCTCCTTGATCCAGTCCACCCACTTGATGTGGGAGAAGACCTGATCAACCGAGAGGCCGATAAGTTCCGTGTTGAGTTCTTTGAACTTCTCGTAGCGTTTCTGAAACGCGACGAACTCGGTCGTGCACACCGGGGTGAAATCTGCCGGGTGACTGAACAGGACAAACCACTTGCCGCTATAGTCCTCCGGAAGAGAGAGTCTCCCGTGTGTCGTCTGCACCTCTATCGCCGGAAACGCATCGCCGAGGAGTGGCAGCCCCTTTCTTTCATCCTTTGCATGTAGGTGCTGGTCTTCCATGTCTATTTCCTCCTTTTTACCAGTTTTCCCCTAAAAGCTCGAAGTGTGCCTGCGGATGGGCACAGGCCGGGCAAACACCGGGAGCCTCGGTACCTGTATGCAGATAACCGCAGTTGCGACAGTGCCAGACAACTGGCTTCTCCTTCTTGAACACGGTTCCCGCCTCGACATTTCTAAGCAGGCCGAGATAACGTTTTTCGTGTTGCTTTTCCGCGACCGCGATCGCCTCGAAGACCTTGGCGATTTCATCAAAACCCTCCTCGCGAGCGATTTTGGCAAATGAAGGGTACATCTGTTCCCACTCGTAGTGTTCCCCGCCGGCAGCTGCTTTCAGGTTCTGCGCTGTCGTCCCGATGACACCGGCGGGAAACGCTGCCTCGACCTTCACCTCGCCGCCTTGAAGGAACTTGAACAGCCTTTTGGCGTGTTCCTTCTCCTGATTTGCCGTCTCCTCAAAGATTGCTTGAATCTGTACGAACCCGTCCTTCTTCGTCTGGCTGGCAAAGTAGGAATAGCGGTTTCGCGCCTGCGATTCCCCGGCAAACGCCGTGAGTAGGTTCTTCTCTGTCCGTGATCCTTTAAGTTCCATCTAGGTTCCTCCTTTTTTTGTTGTCATAGAGCCGTTTTATTAATCTTCCTTAACTTTTGCACGTTTGTAGTCTTCTCTCACCTCTGACACCCGGGGCAGAAGTAGGTCGATCGCCCGGCCTGCACGATCCGTTCAATCTTCTTTCCGCAACGGCGGCAGGTCTCTCCCTCCCGGCCGTAGACCGAGAGAACCTCCTGAAACCCTCCGTACTCTCCGGACGTGTTGCGATAGTCGGAGATCGTATCGCCGAGTGTAGTCCCCATGTGGTCGATCGCCTCCTTGAGTACCTCTACGATAGCGGGGTGAAGCGCCCGAATCTCCTTTTTGGTGAGCGTGTTCCCAGCTCGACGCGGATCGATACGTGCGCGCCACAGGGCTTCGGCAGAGTAGATATTTCCGATCCCGGAGATCTTCTTCTGGTTCATCAGCAGGGGCTTGATCGGGGTGCGTGAAGCCGTGGCGATCTCTGCCAACCGCTCAGGTGTGAACTCCCGATCGAACGGGTCGATTCCGAGCCGGTGTGGGAAGCCATTACGCGAGTACTCGACCGTCCCCAACCGCCGCGGGTTGATGAAGTAGACCTTTCCGCGGTCGAGGTGGAGTATAAGGCGCGTGTGCCCTACCTCCTCGGGGGAGCAGGTGCGGGTGAGCCTGCCGGACATGCGCAGGTGGAAGATAAGCAATTGCTTGCCGGAGAGACGAAAGACGATGTACTTTCCTTGCCGTTCGATCTTCTCGATCGTCGTTCCGACGATCTCATGCACAGGGAGATCCAGGCGCGGGTCGAGGACCTGTAGTCTCTCGATCCTCGCTCCGCTTAGATCGCTCAGCTCGCGCACGATCGTTTCGACCTCAGGGAGCTCCGGCATCGTTCCTCCTTTGCGTGCTCGCTGAAGAACGCCCTGGTCCTGTTTTAGATTTATTCTTATCGAGGCTGCTCTGTTTTTGACACTGTGCACAGATTCCATAAAGGTAAGTACGCGCTGCTTCTACACGGTGACCGTTGATTTTGTCCCCCGGTCGGATGGAACAGGGAAGATTGACGTCGTATAGGTTGCCACAGACTCGGCAGAGAAAGTGGGGATGGGGATCGGGATTGTAGTCATACCGCGCCGCCTCGCGGGCGATGGTGAGTTCCTGAATACCCCCTGCCTTCTTCAGCGCATCGAGCACGTTGTACACCGTCGCCTTGGCGAGCGAGGATAAGTGGTCCCTAACCCCTTGATAGACCTCCTCCGCGGTGGGGTGGGTGTGGTTATTCTCCAGGTACTCTAGCACTGCCAACCGCTGGATCGTGGGGACGAGTCCTAGCTTTCGCAACCTTGTAGAGCGAGCTTCGATATCCATATTAGAACTATTATAAACTTAGAACGACTAAAAATCAAGGACGTGAGGTGCCTGTGAATGAAGGGCATTGACAACCGGATCTTCGTGCCCGTGATCATGTACATTCACTATATATTGTCCATTCCAAAGTATGCTCCTGGGCAACTGGTGCGTGTATTCAAGGGGGTTTCCACATTCTTGGTGAATGGAGAAACTGGGATGTAATGAAGTAGTACGCTAAAGCACAGAGCATGAAACCAGAGGAAGTACAGCTACGGCTTTCTTAGTTGCACACCCGGGGGTGCGGTGGGAAAGTTGCACCACCTTAGCGCCGGTTGAAGTCAAATTTGGCAATCATTACCTTATGGGCGTCTGATCGACCCGCACCTTGGCGCGGAGGTTCTTGTCATGAGAATCCGGGCATGACACAATGAAACAACGAAATTAGCATCGATCACGTTATCGAGGAGGTGTCACTTCAAGGTGACTGTTTCAAGGATTTCTGTCAAGCTATCAGCGGACGGCGGCATGAGCGATATCACGGGCCAGGTGCAGGGAGAGCTTGAGAAGACGGGTCTTGCCGAAGGGATAGTGACCGTGTTTATGCCCGGTTCAACCGGCGCAATCACGACTATTGAGTACGAGCCTGGATTGGTGAAGAATGACCTGCCCGAGGCGCTTGCGCGGATCGCTCCGGCCGATATCCCATATGAACACCACAAGCGGTGGGGCGATGACAACGGTCGGGGTCATGTGAAGGCCTCCATCATGAGCCCAAGCCTGGTCGTTCCTTTCACTGAAGGTGAATTGATGCTAGGAACCTGGCAACAGATCGTAGCCATCAACTGGGACACCCGTCCGCGAACGAGGGAGATCGTCCTTCAGATTATGGGAGAGTGAGCAGCTCCTCTCCTCGGCGACGATTGGAAGAGGTCGCTGGATCCGTGGTCTGGCAGTCAATGTGCTTCTTGGGCCCGCTTAGTTACCAGTTTCATCCCGTGAGCGAGTAGGGCATCGCGGATTCCCTCTGCTGTCCACTCGCGCTGACCATCAAGGACGATCGCGTCAGGGTTATCGAGCAACCACTCATCGTGAAGGGCTTCCAGATCGCGGAGATAGGAAAGCGTCAGGCTCGCTTCTTCCTCTCGACCGCGCTCCCCAATACGTTCCAGACACACATGGGCTGGCGTTCGCAAATAGACGATCACATCGGGCTCGGCCCAGACAGCATCCTCCAGCCAGTCCCACAGGCAGCAGTATAGCTGCCACTCTGTATCGGTCATTAAGCCCCTGTGATAGCAGTTCTTGGCGAAGACGTAGCGATCGCAGTAGATCGAACGCTCCAAGACGACGGCTTGATGTTCTGTCTCCTTCAGCAGTTTTGACCACGTCATCGCCCTGGTGGTAAACGCCGCGAGCTGGAACGTAAACGACCAGCGCTTGGGATCCTGATAGAAGAGTTCCAGCAGATTCGATGCAAACCCCTCTTGCCATGCGTTGACCGGCTCTTCGACGAATCCAAACAACCCGGATGCTCTCAGGCGGCGTCCGACCGTGCTTTTCCCGGCTGCGATGTTTCCCTCAAACAGGATTAAAGTATCGTAGTTGCTCACGCGCCCCTCTTCTTCCCACCACCTGCACAGAGCATAGCACGATCACCATCGCAGGGCAAAACATGGGCGAAGCAAGTCGCCTTTCTATTCCCGTAGTTGCTTCAATCGATGCACCTTTAGGAAGTTGGTCTTTCCGCCGCCTAGCGGAAGGCCCCCCGTGACCACCACGAGGTCTCCCTGTGTGGCAAGGCCGAGCTCCAATACAGTGCGCTGCATCATCTGGAGCATCTTGTCTGTATTCTCGATTGGTTCCACGAGCACTGGGATGACTCCCCAGGTCAGAGCAAGCCGCCGCCAGACTGTTTCGTTTGGGGTAAGCGCGACGATCGGCACCCTGGGACGCTCCCTGGCCACCTGCCGCGCCGTATATCCGCTCCACGTGGAGGTCACAATCAGGCGGGCACCAACCTCTCTGGCCACCGTAGCCGTGGCGTCGCTGATCGCGTCGGTTATAGGATGTTGGTGCTTTATTGCCGCGAAACCCACCTCGTCCCTCGTGCGAAGTGCCTCTTTCTCTACCGTGGTGGAGATCTCGACAATCGTTTCCACCGCACGCACCGGGTAGCGGCCAACCGCGGTCTCACCGGAGAGCATCACCGCATCGGTGCCGTCGAGGATGGCGTTGGCAACGTCGCTTGCCTCGGCCCGGGTGGGGCGCGGATGATCGATCATCGACTGCAGCATCTGGGTGGCTGTGATGACAGGTTTCCCGGCTTGGTTGCACTTGCGGATGATCGCTTTTTGGTGAAGTGGCACCTCCTGCACCGAGATCTCGACCCCGAGATCGCCGCGCGCTACCATCACGGCGTCGGTTGCGTCGAGGATCGCGTCGAAATTGTCCAGTGCCTCTTGCTTCTCGATTTTGGCTACAATACCCACATCCCTCTTGCTGTTGGTTAGCTGTTGAATCAACCGACGTAGCTCCTGAATAGTGCTCGCGTCTCTCACAAAGGATAGAGCAAGGAAGTCCACCCCTTGCTCCAGAGCAAAGGCGGCATCGTCCCGATCCTTGGGTGTGATCGATGAGACGAGAGGCAACTCTTCCGGTGAGGTGATCCCCACGTGTGAGCGTAGCTCGCCCCCTACGACGACCTGGCAGACCAGCCGATCGGATTCCTTCTCCTTCACCGTGAATTCAAGCGTGCCGTCGTCGAGGAGGAGTGTTGACCCAACGCTAACCCCGTCGATCACCTCAGGATGAGGCAGGTGAATCTCGTCCCTCTCCTTGGGCGTCTTCCTGCTGGTCAATACAACTCGATCGCCTCTCCTCAATACAAGCGGCTCAGGCTCGATCGTACCGAGACGAAACTTCGGACCCTGCAAGTCGGCCATCACGGCCACCGCGGCGCCTTCATCCTGTGCCAACCGCCGGATAACAGCGATGTCGAACGCATGCTCGTCGTGAGTTCCGTGTGAGAAGTTAATCCGCGCCACATCCATCCCCGTGCGGATCATCGCGCGAAGGGTGGCCTCGTCACGAGATGCAGGCCCAATCGTACAGACGATCTTGGTTCTTGTACGATCTACTTTGGCCTTCACTGCGTCCTCCTAAGAAAGGGTTCGGAATCGCCAAGAGATTATGATTGTTAAGCCCCTCTGTTGCTAGCCCTAAACGACCTTCTGTCGAATAAGTCCTGGCACGATCTATCGGTGAGAATGATGTGCCTAGCAGGCATAGTTGCCGGCGTTTGCTTTTTGTGGTTCGATTCTTGCTATGGTGCACGGTCGACGAAGGCAATATCATGCTACTGTCAAGAGTGGCTTTCCCGAAGGAGGAGACAAGATTGATTAAGCACCTAAATGAGTTCCCGTACACTGTTGATCCCTCCCTGCACCGCCGCTTCGATGAGCGACAGACCATCTTTGCGCGCCGGTTCTGGGACAGGAAAGCGAGCTTCTACGGAAAGGAGTTCCGGGAGGATGTGGAGCAGATCATTGCCGAAGGGAGGCCCGGTTACTCTCGCGTCGATTTCGCGAGGATACTCGCAGCGTGGACCGTGCACGACTGTTTCAGTGACGCGTTCTCCTGGAGGCGGTTGGGTGAAGCTGATCCAAGCATGATTAAGCTCGGTGAGCATCCTGTGCCGGACCCAGCTCTCATGAGCAAACAGGTCAAAGAAACGGCTCGTATGTACGGTGCGGACCTCGTTGGTATTTGTGAACTAGACCTCAAGTGGATCTACTCCTACGACCGAAGTGGTGACAAGATCGCGATTCCCGATGAGTACAAGTACGCAGTAGTCATGGGGATAGCCATGGATAGGGAAGCGGTGATGACCTCACCGGCGTTCATGTCCGCTGTGGCGACCGGCGTTGGCTACTCACGCATGGCGTTTACCATCGCTAGTTTGGCGCAGTTCATCCGTAACCTTCGCTACAGTGCGATCCCGATGGGAAACGACACCGCCCTGAGCATTCCACTTGCCATCGACGCCGGCCTGGGGCAACTGGGGAGAAACGGCCTTCTGATCACTCCGGAATATGGCCCCTGCGTGCGGCTCTGCAAGGTGTTTACCGATCTTCCCTTGAAGCCGGATCGACCGGTCGATTTTGGCATTACCAAGACCTGCAAGGATTGCAACAAGTGCGCCACGGCGTGTGAGGCGGATGCGATAAGCTCCGAGCGTGAGCCGTCGTACGAAGTTGCCTGTCCGTCCAACAACGAGGGAATCCTCCGCTGGGCGGTGAATGCCGATCACTGCTACGAATTCTGGGTCGAGAACGGGGCCGCCTGTTCGAACTGCGTAGCTACCTGCCCGTATACTCAAGGCAGCGATGCATAGAATACGCGCAAAGACTTGAGGAGGTAAGTTGTTGTCTTTTGTGTTATATCTCGACCAGCTCCAGATCTCGTGCGGTGCGAATCGCTTTTTCTGACCGAAGCAGCGCCACATAGCGGTGCGTTCCGCCATAGGCCTTGGAAGTGAAGATCGTCAGGCACCGATCCTCGTACAGGTAGGCTGGGGCATGCGGCTGATGCGAGCGGATAAGCACCTTGAGTCCAAGGCGATTTAAGATCGTCTCAAATGCGTCTCGGCCGTACACGGGCCTTCCGAGCGCACCGGGATCGAGCACGGTTCCTGGGGCGTCCATCCAGTCGCCCCAGGTGATGCGTCGCCAGTCCGATGAGCCAAGCTTGACATCTTGGATCGCCTCGATTGAGTCTGTATCGGGCAATGCGCCGTGAAGGGCAAGTACTCCACTCGGGTGCCAGGCTGCGAACGGAAGGAGCGAGAGGGTCGAAGCGATGCGTTGCTCTTCTTTGGGAGCAAGGCACTGCCAGAAGTCGGCCGGTGAGAATGTCGTCACTGCCCAGCCCTCGTGGTTTCCCATGAGAGAAAAGACCACCTCAGGATGAGCTAGTTTCGTTTGCAGGATCGACTCGAGGTTTCCGGCCGAATCCGGACCGCGGTCGACGTAGTCGCCGAGGAAGACGATTACATGATCCGTGTCGAGGAATCGATCAAACACCCGCTCGGTCGCCTCGCGATCCCCGTGGGTGTCACCGACAAACACGATCGTCTTATCCTTTGGAAGCTCTATCAGCCGTCCCTGTCTCTCAAAGATTTCTGTCACATCGGATAGCAGTTCTTGTCCTATCATACGGCTTAAGGTTACAGGTTAAGCCACGGAAGGCAAGTAAATGGGCTGCTCCGGATCTCGCATCGACTAGCCACAGGAATGTAATATACATTACTGTCGTAGCCACTACAGATTCAAGAAAAAAGACTTGACCTCCACATACCGAGGTGAGCCTTCCGATGTCTGAGGAGCTCACCTCAGCAACACTTCAGCTCTAGGCTATCCGCAGGATCTCTTTCGCCCGAGCGACGTTGTCCACGGTGAGGACGAGCTTATTTCGCTCCACGCCGGCGTATAAAGACTGCACATTTATCCCGTCGTCAGCGAGCCGACGGAGTAGCGTGGCCAGCTCTCCCGGGTGATTGGGAATGTCGATGACCAAAGCTTCGTTTTCCTTGAAGTCCACTGCAAGGTCCTGCAAGATCCTCCGCGCTTCGCCAGGGTCATCGATAGCGAGACAGATCAATCCTGTGTCTTCCGACCCTAGCCCAGTAATCCCGTCGATGTTAACACGCGCCTCCCCGAGTGCTGAGGCAATCTTTGCAAGGGCTCCGGGCTGGTTCTCCACTGTGAAACGCAACTCCTTCATTGTTGGCACCTCCTTCTGTTTCATCATAGCCTTCTCGTACCCGCTCGAGCAAGCCATGCCCTCTTGTTTGGTGAGGGACCACCCCCTGAACGGGAGAAAGGCATAAGTTGGCAGGAGGGGGGCACGCTCGCCAGACTACGGTGGTACCCAAAACGGACAGCGCGGCGCTTCAATTACAGAATGAGAATGGGGTCAATGAGGGTGAGAATGGGGTCAGACCTTTGTTTTTTGGATTTCTTCGTGATAAACTGTGGTCACCATGGCGAGACCATTGCGGTTGGAATACGAAAACGCTGTCTACCACATCACCAGTCGTGGCAATGCGCGCGCGAGCATCTTTCTCGACAAGGACGATCGGGCCCGATTCCTCGATACCCTGGCTGACGTTGTCGATAGATACGGCTGGATCTGCCACGCGTACTGCCTGATGACGAACCACTACCACCTCCTCATCGAGACGCCTAACGCTGACTTGTCTCACGGGATGCAGCTTCTCAACGGTGTTTACACCCAGTGGTTCAATCGTCGACACGACCGAGTCGGACATCTTCTTCAAGGACGCTTCAAGGCGATCCTTGTTGAAAAGGAGAGCTATCTACTGGAACTGGTTCGCTACGTGGTACTGAACCCGGTCCGTGCGAAGATGGTGCGGAGCGTGCGTGATTGGCCCTGGAGTAGCTATCGCGCCACAGCGGGCCAGACGGAGGTGCCCGAGTTCCTGGCTGTCGATTGGGTTTTGTCTCAGTTCGATTCAGACCGGGAACGTGCAGTTCGTGCATACCGCCGATTCATTCGACAAGGACGAGGAATCAATGTGTGGGATGAGTTGAGGGCGGGCGCACTGCTGGGGAACGATGGATTCGTGGATCAACTGCGGCCCCTGCTCAAAGAGAAACCACTCGATCCGGAGTATCGCAAACGTGAACGCTTCGCAGTGCGACCGAGCTTGGAGGAGCTGTTTGCGGATGTCACCGACAAGGCGACGCGCAATGAGCGGATCTATCAGGCGGTGCGTATTCATCACTACACGCTCAGAGAAGTGGGAGATTGCGTAGGACTGCTGTACTCAACGATCAGCGTGATCGCGAAACGCGTCCATGAGACGATGAAATCCTAAGAATGAAGGTCTGACCCCATGATCCCGCCGGGCGGTTCGCAGGGAATCCCCTCTGTGTTCTGCAGGCTCTAGCTCACGTGCCTGATGTGCGTCGTCGCGCCTCGCCGTACAATGGACATGGATTCTCATTGTCGAAAGGCACACCATGCGCTTACGAATCAACCAGATCTCGATCAAACTGGACTATGAGAAGCCGGACGCGCTCGCAACGATCGCTCGGCTACTGAACTGCCGCGAGGACGAGCTCGATCGGCTCGTCTTCCTGCGTCGATCGATCGACGCCCGCGGCAAGGACGTGCAGCCCCGCTTCGTGCTGTCGGCCGAGGTTGACTATCTCGGCGAGGCCGACCCGCCGTTCGCGCCGGGGCGTGTTGATCTGGCCGTTGAGCCGGAATCGATGCCGGTGATCCCGCACGTCGCACCGAGGAAGCATCGCCCGATTGTGGTCGGGGCCGGGCCGGCCGGCCTGATGGCGGCACTGACGCTCGCCGAAGCCGGATGGAAGCCTCTCCTCATCGAGAGGGGAGCGGATGTCCAAATTCGTAGCCACCAGGTCGAGACGTTCTGGCAGGAGGGGGTCCTCAACCTCGAAAGCAACGTCCTCTTCGGCGAAGGTGGCGCCGGGCTCTTCTCCGACGGCAAGCTGACCGCACGCTCCAAGAACCGAGGCGCAATCCGTCACTTCTTTCAGATTCTGATCGACTGCGGAGCCTCGTCCGACATCCTGATCGATGCCGAACCGCACCTCGGGAGTGACGTCCTCAGCCGGATCATCCCAACGCTGCGGAACCGGATCCAAGAACTCGGAGGCGAAGTCCGGTTCGGCACGCGGCTCGACGGCCTGCACATCGAAGGCGGCGCGTTGCGTGGCGTCACGGTCTCAGGCGAGGAGATCGCGACCGACACCTGCTTCCTTGCCACCGGGCACAGCGCACGCGATGTCTACACGATGCTTGCTGAGTCGGGCGTGCCACTGGCCGCCAAACCATTCGCGGTCGGCGTGCGAGCCGAGATGCCGCAGAGTCGCCTCAACATCGCGCAGTACGGCAGCTGGGCGACGCACCCGAGGCTCAGGAGCGCCGGCTTCCGATTGACCCGCAAGCCCGGGCAGACAACACGAGGTTGCTACAGTTTCTGCAACTGCCCCGGCGGACTCGTGATGGCCTGCGCATCGTCCGATGGCCTGCTAACGACCAACGGAATGAGCTACTCGAGTCGAGCCAAACCGTTTGGAAACGCGGCCATTCTCGTGCCCGTCGGTCCGGATGACTACCCGATCGGCGGAGGGGACGCCGCCCTCGCCGGAGTCGGACTCCAGCGGACCATGGAGCGTGCGGCGTTTCTCGCGGGTGGCGGGGACTACGGACTGCCGGCGCAACCGCTGATCGACTTCCTTGAGGGGCGCGAGTCCGCTGGCATACCCGAAGCCCGTTCCTGCACGCGAGCCGTGCCGGCCAACGTGGCGAGCCTCCTCCCAGACGAGGTCGCCCGGACGCTTCGCAGCACGCTTCCCAAGATGCTTCGCGAACTGAATGGCATCCGAAACAGGGATGTCCTTCTATACGGCGTTGAAACCCGCAGCTCCAGCCCGGTGCGCATTCCGCGCGACCCGGAGACCGGCCAATCGACGGGTGTGAGCGGGCTCTATCCGATGGGCGAGGGATCGGGCTACACCGGGGGAATTGTCAGCTCGGCGCTCGACGGCATGGCGTCCGCCCGACGGGCGCTGCAATCCGTCACCTAGCCAGCGCCAATGCGCAAGGAGCGGAGTGTGTGGCCCCCAATCTCGATGCAAATCCTAAGAACGAAGGTCTGACCCCAAGCTCCCTGACCCCAAGCTCCCTGACCCCAAGCTCCCGTGACCCCAAGCTCCCGCAAGCTCCCGCTAAGAACGAAGGTCTGAACATTCCACTTGATTTTTCAAGTCACATTGGCTTCACCTCCCGGAGTTCGTAGTCCCTTTCGTTCTTGAGCATTGACCAGATGACCCGAACAAGATGCCGACCGAGAGC